>Ga0129312_1000668_pt1 | contig 26330 bp, 22 predicted proteins | sample O827metagenome_FD_94434 | JGI IMG/M metagenome (GOLD analysis project Ga0129312, IMG submission 94434) | Orangutan group fecal microbial communities from Wisconsin, USA - O827 metagenome | ecosystem: Host-associated > Mammals > Digestive system > Large intestine > Fecal | place: USA: Wisconsin... | reverse complement strand
TATAATTCATTTGATGACCTCCCTTTGTATGCGGTAATCCCTGTTACCATTGACTTTGACAATCTTTAGTATACAGGTAAATCCACGAACCTACAATGTGGAGGTCATTACATATTGTCTAGCCTTTCCGTTTAAAACTCTGTTTCTACATCTCCAAACGATTTTCTTATGCCCGTTTCTGCTCCAAGTAACTCTACGGTAAGTTTCGCCACAACATCCACATAATGTAATTCCTGTTAATGCATATTTAGAAGAATACTTTTGTTTTTTATTTTCCTTTTCCTCTTTTCTTCTTCTCAGTTCTTCCTGCACTTCATAAAATACTTCTTTAGAAATAATGGGAGCGTGATTATTTTTCACATAATATTGTGGAACAATTCCATGATTTATAACACGCTTTTTTGTTAAAAAATCTATTGTGTATGTTTTCTGAAGCAATGCATCACCCATATATTTTTCATTTCGCAACATTTTGTCAATTACCGTCGTCTGCCAAATCGTATTTCCTGTTACAGTTTTTATCTTCCTATTTTCCAGTTCCCGTTTGATTCCAAGGCAGGACATTCCTTGCAGATATAAATTGAAAATCAGTTTTACCACATCTGCTTCTTCTGGAACAATCACCAGATTCCCATTCACATCCTTTGTATAGCCCATAAACTTGTTATGATTAACATGGACAATTCCCCTTTCAAATCTCCTAGTGATCCCCCATTTGGTATTTTCACTTAGGTTTCTGCTTTCTTCTTGTGCCAAACTACTTAAAATAGTAACCAAGATTTCTCCAGTAGCATCCAATGTATTAATATTTTCCTTTTCAAAATAAACAGCAACATTTTTCTCTTTCAACTTCCGAATTGTCTGCAGCAAATCGACTGTATTTCTCGCAAATCTGCTAATTGATTTCGTAAGAACCAAATCAATTTTCCCTTTTTGACAATCTGCCAGAAGATTTTTAAAATCCTTCCTCTTCTTTGTACTGGTTCCGCTTATCCCATCATCCGCATAGATTCCAACCAAAATCCAATTTTTGTTTGATGTAATCTTCTCGGTATAATATATAATCTGCGATAAATAACTTCCTTCCTGTTGTTCCAGGGAAGTACTTACTCGACAATAAGCCGCCACTTTACATTTCTTTTTGTAGTGACTACTCTTGCTATCATATACTTGCCTTACAGGAATAACTATAATTTCTTTCTTTTTGTTTTCTTCCATTTATGTTTATCTCCATTCTCGTATTGCTCCCTTGCATAAAAAGAGGCAGTACCTATTTTACTAAGTACTGCCACCTCTGTATCAATTAGAATCAAAAATCAAACTTTAATAATTTATTTTTTTCAGATAAGATAATCGCACTATTATCCACAATATAGTTAATACATTCATCATATCCCATAACTTGATACTTATTAATCGCAATAATAACCTGCTTATCCTTTTCTTTAGCAATTTCACCTATGGCTTGAAGCATTCCAGCAACTTGCCTTGGATCAATGCCGTTATAACAAGCAGAATCTTGAACAAGCATCTCCACCACGCTATTGTAATTACAAACAAGATAATCCATTAAATTTTTCTTTACTTCCGTAACTCCTTCTCCGGTATCGCCTTTTAAACTAAATTCAAAACTTATGGGACGAGCTGTTAGATGCTTCTTTCGGACTTTTATATCAAAATAGGAACTTACTTCATCGTCATATATTGATTGAATTAATCCATAAATAAAGTCTCTGTATTCAGCAACAATTGCCTCATATGTTTTTCTAACCTGAGCAATATTATTAAATTTCTCTGATAATTTACCTGACTCCTCTTCTATACTATCATCTACATCTTTTACTTGCGATAATTTTCCTTGCTTATACACTAAGTCTTGTAAATCTGAATTATATTTTCCATACAACTCTATAGATTCTTGGTAAACTTCATTAGTTGCTATAATCTTTCCTATGGAATCAATATTTTCCGCCAATGCTTCGATGCGACTTTTTAGAGATGTCATCTCATTTTCCAAAGCACACTTTTTTTCACCTAAAAACGCTTTCCGTTCTTCATATACTTTACGATGAAACTCCTCCACCTCACTCAAGTTACGTTTTACCATTTCCGGAATTTCTTGTTTTACTTTTTCAAAGATTAACAGCAAATGTTCACTAGTAACATCATTCTTTTTTGAACTGTCTATAAAATCTGCTAAACGTTCACATTCTAAATGCCTTTTTTCATATTCCTGTTTTAATTTTTTTAACTGTTTGCTTTTTTCTGCATATTCTTCAACTACGTTTTGCTGAATTTCAGATACTTCTATATCCTTTATTTTGTTCGAGATTTTAAGTAATTCCTTTTGTAACCTAGCCACTTCTTTATCTACATAATAAATTTCCTCATCAATTTGTTCAATATCCCATCCACCGTAAAAAGATACTATTTCTTTCTTCTGTTTTTTCAATTCCGCTATTCTATCTTGTGATGCATATATCTCTTCTACATCATCAATCATATTAACAAGTCCCAATAATTGCAAGCAGGGAACTACATCATTCTTGTCAGGTGCAGTTCTGAAACTTATTTCTGTGTTCTTTTTTGTCAATACTATTTGTTTACTATATAAAGAACGGTTTATACCAAAAAAAGATTTATAATCAGTTAGCGTATATTCTCTGTTTTCTATTAAAATATTCTTGCTGTTTCCTAAAATCCTAGTTACAACATATTTCCTACTTTTGAAAAGAACTATTGCCCGAATTTTATATCCTAATAATACATCACCAACAGACTTTGTATCTTCATTTGCCCCCAAAATATAATCCACAAATTTTAATAACAAAGTCTTCCCTAAGCTATTAATAGTTGCTTTCTTATTTTTGGGTTCCTGTATGTCTCCATAAATAAAAGATATACCGCTCTCATTAAAATCAATATCTCTAACAATTTCATCAAGGGGATTCAGTATTTTAAGATTTAAGATTTTCATTATACATTTCCCCTTTCTCATTATAGTTAATCATTTTTGCCATATACATAAATTCCAAAACATAAATATATTTTTGATAAGTAGGTATTGTATATATTTTCTTCGTTTCTACATATTTATGATTGAATTTATTCCAAAGTTGATCAACTGTCATTTGCTTATTTTCCAAAGAAGCTAACAATAAGGCACTTAATCCAATAAAACTTTCCGATAAAGTTACATATTTATCTGGTAATACCATATGATCACCTATTCCTTCTCAAAAATATCACACTTATCAAAAATATATACTATTAAAAATTCCACACTTGTTTCATCAATTTCATCATATCCTGCATAAGAAGCAATATCCTTTATTATGTTGAGATATAGTTCTACACCTTGATATTCCTTTGCTAACTCTTCATATCTGCTTACAATAAAATTTTTTACTCTTTCAAATTGATTTTCAAATAATATATCTTGATTTATATTTTTAATAGCTGCCTCAACAACATCTAAATTACTAATTATTGATTCAATATCTTCTCTTTTATCATCTAATTTGTTAATAGATATTTTTTTAACAGATGAAATTCTCTCATATATTTCTGCTGTATCCTTTTTTTGTATAGAGCAAACATATTTTTTACTCATATTTGCAGATATTTTCATTATAAGTTTCGTCATTATTTCTTCTGAAACAGCATTATAATCTGCCATTCCTTTTATTCGCATAATTGCAGAAATTTTCTCTAATACACTGATATCTTGTATCTCACATAATGCGTCATACACATAGGAAAGATTAACCACTCTATATTTAATGGTTACATTATATTTATCTTGTAAACGCTTTACTTCCTTCTCATAATATCTCTCGCTGTCTTCTGGTAGATCATTATCAAAAGTATTAACAAGAAAAATAAATTCATTTATAAAACCATTCCACAATTTTTCTTTATATACATTCTCCAATAAGCCTTCCAAATCCTCAGAAAACTTTTTTTGCATATTCTTTTTTAAAGAATCATTATTTCTCGCCGGAGCATAAATTTGATAGAACAATGCATCCTCAACTACCCAACCATCATTTTTCTTGTCACCGCCATAAGCATCCGGCATTTCATAGGTCTTCCCTTTGTATGTATTATACTCTTTAAATACTTCACGAACAAGTCTTTGAAAATTCATCCCTGTTCTCCCACGCAGGTATTCAGTTATTAAATTTATGTAATCGTACCTATCCATATCTATTCCTCCTGTCGTGTAACATTTTTATTTTATCATATTTATTTACTTAAGTCACTTCTTTTATAAAAAGGGATCTTCTTACTTAATTCTTATATTTATTATTCTATTTTTGCTTTTATCTTAGATTTCCTTTACCCCACTGCATCTATGAAAAATGAGCAAAAAAACGGGCAAAAACTGGTCGATTTTCGCTCCAATTTTTGCCCTCAAACCACAACATCTTGTGGTTGAACCCGTCTATTTCTTCTCTTTTCCACAATACTGCATCAGAATCACTGACTCCACATGTACCGTCATCCCAAACTGGTCAACCCCTCTCACCCGCTTCACCTCATACCCGCCATCGCATAACACCTTCAAATCTCTTGCCAGCGTAGCGGAGTCGCAGCTGACGTAGACAATGCGTTTGGGCTGCATTTGCAGCATGGTGGCAAGGCAGGCTTCATCGCAGCCCTTGCGAGGTGGGTCTACGACAATAACGTCCGGGTGAAGCATTTCCGAATGCTCTGTCATTCCGGTTTCTGCTAATCCCACAAAACGCCTGCTTACATTATCTTTATTACCTTCCGTGCTTACTTGTTCAACAGCTGTTTCTGTAGTACATGCCTTAACATTTGCATTTCTTCTATAAAATTCCGGCAGAACCTCCTCCGCCTTACCCACGAAGAATTGGGCGTTGGAAAGGTTGTTGCGTCTGGCATTTTCTCTGGCGTCCATAATTGCCTGCGGAACGATTTCCACTCCATAGACCTGCCTTGCCTTCTTGGCAAGGAACAGGGAAATGGTGCCAATGCCGCAATATAAGTCCCAGACTGTTTCATTGCCGGTCAGATTGGCATACTCCAATGCCAGACTGTAAAGCTTTTCAGTCTGTACAGGATTCACCTGATAGAAGGACAGGGGCGAAATTTTAAAAAGCAGGGAATCGCCGGTGAAGGGATAACCCTCCTTTTTCATATCTCTCACATGAATGGTATCTGAGATAGTAGGCTCTCCCCAAAGAGTATGAATTTCTTTACCCATAATCACGTTGGTATTCTCGGTATTGATGCTTACTGACACACTTGTCATTCCTTTGATTTGGGCTAATTTACTTAATAATTCAGCCTGAGCCGGAAGAAATTCCTTTTCACCTTTGCCTATGACTGAAGCGCTGTTGCTCTTACATGACATTTGTGTCGTTTTTCTTGAAATGATATCAGGTTTCCAATTAATTACCAAACAGACCATAATTTCCCCACTGGTGAAGCCCTTACGAATCAGAATATGGCGAATCAAGCCTTGTCCCGTAGTCTCATCATAGGCGGTAACATGCCTTTGTTTCATGTAATCAAGAATGGTATTTAAGATAATTTCATTGTCGGCGGTTCCCAAATAGCAATTTGTATTGGCAATGATATTATGGGTTCTGCCTGCGTAAAAGCCGGTGACAGGATTTCCCTCTTTATCCGTGCCCACCGGGTATTGTGCCTTATTACGATAGTGAAAGGGCTCCTCCATACCCACAATAGGCTCCATACAGGAATCTATCAATTCAGGAGAAAACCCTCCTATGCGAATCAGGTTGTTGCGTATTTTCTGTTGTTTAAATTCCAGCTGCTTTTCATAGGACATGGTTTGCAGCTGACAGCCGCCGCACTGTCTGTGGTAGGCACATTTTGGCTGTACACGAAAAGGAGAAGGCTCTATCACCTTCTCTAAACGGGCATATCCATAATGCTTTTTGCTTTTTATTATCTTGGCTTCTACAGTGTCACCGATACAAGTGTCCTTAATAAACAAAGTAAATCCGTCCACCTTACCGATACCTTCTCCGTCAGTACCTATATCCTCAATTTTCACTGTCACATAGTCATTTTTCTTATATTCCATGCCGCCCTCATTTTCCCGCAGACCTGTCCTTATTTTCATTCAGCTTTTCCAGCAACTATTCCAGTCTGCTGGCACGAAGATTAGATTCAAAAAGTCTGTTATAGCCCAACCAGCCACTGTTTTCACTATTATTTTCCAAAATTTCTTTAAAGGTCTCCATTTTAGCATCAGTGTCGTCCGCATAGTTTAATGCCAAAGCCTCTATCAGGGCAGGAATCTTGGGAGAACCAAACTCATATTTCCCATGATGCGCCAAAATACAATGCTGTAGCTGTGCCAAAATTCCATGAGGAAAGCCTGCAATCTTAGCAGCTCTCTCCGCTACCATTTGGGAGCCCATGACAATATGACCCAATAACTGTCCGTCATCGGTGTAATCGTTCTCCGGAAAGGGAGAAATTTCTCTTGTTTTTCCGATATCATGGCACATTGCCGCAGTAAGCAGTAAATCTCTCTTTAAAATAGGGTAAGCAGTGCAATAGTAATCACAGAGCTTGGTTACACTTAAGGTATGCTCCAACAGACCTCCCACAAATCCATGGTGTACCGTTTTGGCAGCGGAGGAATTGCGAAATGCCTTTGCAAAGGCCTCGTCCTTCACAAAAAACGCTTCCAAAAGCTGTCTAAAATATGTATTTTCAATGCTTCGTACAAAGCTCAAAAGCTCCTGATACATAACCTCTATATCCTTGGAGCTTACCGGTAAGTAATCTGAAGAATTATATTCCTCCTCACGGCAGCGGCGAATTCGCTTCACATTTACCTGTAGTGCTCCCTGAAAATTAGTAACCTCTCCGTATACCTCTATATAATCCAAGGCGTCGTAATCTTCAATTCCCGGATTATTGGGTTCCCAGACCTTTGCGTCCATGGTACCTGTCTTATCCTGCAAAATAACATTTTCATAGGGCTTACCGTTCTTCGTTACTGCTGCCTGCTTATGCTTGCAAAGGTAAATATCAAAAACTCTGTCGCCTTCCTTTAAATCCCTGATATACTTCATTTTTTTATAAGGTCTGTTACCGACCCTTCTCCTTTCATTTCACTTCACCGAGTACAATATCCAAGGTCATCACCTTGTACTCGTCCTGCACCTGACGCATAACCGTAAGCTCTACACTTTGTCCTGCCTCCATCTGCATCAAAATAGCCGTATATTCACCAAAGGTAAGAATGGCTCTTTTATCTATAAGGGTAATCACATCTCCCTGCTGCACACCTGCAAGCATTGCCGGAGAATCCATTGCAACCTCTTTCACATAAGCTCCATAAGGTATTGCCAGCTCATCGTGTGCCTCTCTGGTTACATTGATTCCGGTGATTCCCATATAGGCTATCTGCTCTCCGTTAGACATTTTTTCAATGCGTTTCTTTAAATCTGTAATACCATAGGCTGAAATCAGATTTTTCGTATCAGTGCTATTTTTATTATTGGTGATAATACCAACCACCTGACCCTGTAAATCAAAAAGCACACCACCGGCATTCTGGCTGCCCACAATATTAGTCTGCAAAAGCTTGAACTTGGCATCTGCCGTTGACAGCTGTCCACTGGTGGAGGAAATAATGCCATAGCTTAAGGAACCGCTACTTCCCATAGGGCTTCCCAATGCAACCACCGGCATGCCCTGCATTTGCAAAATATTGGAGGAACCCAGCTTTGCAATTTTCAAATTATCCTGCAGAAATTCGTGGCTTAAGTCCTCCAAACCTACGGATATCACCGCCAAATTGGTAGCAGAATCCTGCTTCTTCAGCTGTGCATTCACCTGAATCCCATTATAAAAGGTGAGCGTCAGCCTTTCTGCCTTTCGCAGGGGCGAATAATCTGCCAAAATTAAGATTTCTCTGCCATTGTTGGCAATAATAACGCCGGAAGACTGATTCTTGCTCTCCTGCACATTATTCAGCCAATCCAGATTAGAAGTAATTCCGGTTATGGTCACCATGTATTTGTTTAGCTCCTGAGCATACATGGATAAGGCGCTGTAAAGCTGCTTATAATTATCAATGTCAAGCGTAACTCCCGACAAAATTTCCTGAATCTGCTCCTCCTCTAAAGCTACATTTTCAGGCTGCAGCTCCTGCTGATTCTCCTGCTGCATATTATCCTGCAGCATTTCCTCCGGGGACATCTCCTCTAAATCCTCAGGAAATTCAATCATCTGCGGCGGCTCCTCCGGGTGAAGCCAGTTACTGAGTACAGGCTCCAGCACCAAAAAAGTAAAGCAGGCTATGAGCCCAAAAATCACTGCCATAGCCGCTGTTACAAGGGTTCGCCTTATCAGCTTTCTCTTGTTGATAGGACGCTCCTTAATTTTTTCTATCATAAAATCACTTTGTTGATTCGGTTCCAGTTCCGGCATTTTTAAGCCTCCTTTTTCAGGAATCAATGGGTGCTCTCATGATGTTTAGTATATCGGATTATAGGTAAAAAGTAAAGCAAAAGCAATTATCTGAATTCAGGAGGATTTTCCATTTGTCCATCCGGCATTTCTCCTTCCGGAAGCTCAGGTTTTCCCTCGTTTGGTATTTCACCCTCCGAAAGCTTAGGTCTTTCCCTGTTAGGCATTTCTCCCTCCGGAAGCTTAGATTTCTCCCCGCCACGCATAAATCCGCCTCCGAATCCACCCATTCCGCGATCATTACTGCTGCCATAAATAAGCTCTGTCATGGTAATCTCATTACTTATTTCTCCGGCAATAAGAGTATAGGTACTGTCAAGCTGAATTTCAGGACAGCTTACCAGCACTGAATTATAACGGCTCTGCGCCTCATAGCTTATCAGTACATTGCCCTGGCTGTCCTTCAATTCAATCATGCTACCCGACTGTTGATAATCGGATATATTTACCAGCATAGAGCCCTGCGTGGAATCACTGCCAAAATTCATTGCCATTCCGCTTGCACCTACCGCTATCAGAACACCTCCCGTAATCTTAGCCTCTCCTCCATAGTCTAAAGCGCCGTTTCCACTATTTTCCGGTCCTGACACATAGGTCTCACCGCCTGTCACATAAAGTGCTCCGTTGGAATCAATTCCGTCACCATTCGCCTTTATAGATATTTTTCCTCCTGAAATAAGAATGTAAACATCTAAGCCGGTATTGGCAGTATCTACAGCATTTGAGCTATCCGTCATATTTTTTCCCGGTTTTCCGAATCCAAAACCTTCTTCACTGCCATTGGTGGCATTCAACCCATCATCACTGGCAGTCAGTGCTATGGTTCCTCCTGCAATTTCAATGCTTTTTCCCTCGATTCCTTCATAGCTCTTCGTAATCTGTATATTCCCATCAGAAATCAAAACCTGTGCCTCACCATGAATGCCATCGTCATCTACAGATAATACAATATCTCCTCCTGCAATGTAGACAAAGCCCAACTCCTCTTCCTCATCATTTCCTGAATGAATACCGTCCTTTCCCGCCGTAATCTGTATGCTTCCTTCAGCTATACGCACACTGTCCTTGCCGGAGATGCCATGACCGGCAGCTGTTACTCTGTAGCTGCCACCGGTAATTACCAAATCATCCTTGGATACCACTCCATGTCCATACTCCGATGAAACAGTGAGGCTCCCCAAGCCGTTCAGGGTCAAATCGTCCTTGGAAAAAATGGCACCGTCAATATTATTATCATCAATAGCCACAAATTCTCCCGTATTGGTCAGCACATTCTCACTGTCCGGCGCTAATGTGATAAAAACCTTATCTGCCTGTTTAATATAAACAGCAGCACAGGAATCACAGGAAATATTCACATTGTCTAACACTAATTGTATTTTATCCGTTTTTTCCGCATCAACGATTATGCTTCCGTTTTGCAGATTTCCGCTTATCAAATAGGTTCCCTCTCCGGTAATTGTTACGGTAGTTCCATTTATTTTTACACCGGAATCCGTGCTTTCCGCACTGCTTCCCTGCAAAACAATCCTTGCACAGCTCTCCTCGTCATAGCCGATTTCCTTATCTCTGTCTGTAAACATATCACTGACATCAAGACTTGTGACAGTCACCGAAGCAGACGCTGTGCCTGTCGCCACGACTCCGGTTATTTTCTCCCCTTCCTCTGCCAGTATGTCCTTTTCTGCATTTATGTTTTGCTGCCCGCAGGCGGTAAAACACAGGACCAACGTCAGCAAAAGCACTGTCATGATTTTCATTCTCTTCATAATCTAATCACTTCTTTCATCTATTCTATATACAGCTTATTGTCTCCTACAGCTCATAGGGCATAGTGTTATCACATTTGGACAAAGAAATCTCCAAATTTGCATTGCGGCAGCGGAGCTTATCTATAAATTCCTTTTCCATAGCAATATCCTTTAGTATTACACGGTAGGTCAACTTAAACAGGCTTCCCATGTTGGTAGTCTTTACCATTTCCAGCTCATGCTTTTCCGTATACTTATTCATTACCTCGTCAAACACACCCGTATAATCCAAATTTTCCGGAATGGTAATCTGCAGGGTTTTCTCTCTACAGGCACGATTCCTGCCTCCTATATCAAATTTGGTATATAGCAGCATGATAAGACTTAAAATCACTGCAAAAAGCACCCCATAGGCCAAATAACCCATTCCGGTAATCAGTCCTGTTCCCATTGCCAGAAAAATAGCGCAGATTTCCTTTGCAGTTCCCGGCACAGAGCGGAATCTTACCAGACTAAAAGCACCGGCTACCGCCACTCCGGCTCCCACGTTTCCGTTTACCATCATTATTACCACACATACCACAGCAGGTATTAATCCTAACGTCATGATAAAGCTCTGTGTGTATCTGTTTTTATAGGTATAAACTGCCGCTATAAACGCTCCGATTACCAACGAAACTCCTATGCACAGCAAAAAATCTCCTACCTGAACAGCTCCTGTATTTTGTGTATCAAAAACTCCTTGAAATAATTTACTCATTTTTTCCTCAACCTTTCAGATATGCCGCTAGAGCGACACTATTTTTTTTATATGATTACGCAATAAAGCTCATGGCTGTTGTACCCTCCAGCTTCTGTAAATAAGCATTTCCGTATTTGGAAAATGTGGTTTTAAAAATCCCCAGCTCTGACAAAATCCCTGTGAGCCACAAGGGCATTGCAGCCGCCACCTTTACCTCCATCAGCGTGTAATCCTTTTCCAAAATAGGGCTTCCATATATTTCCGAGCAAAGGGAAATATTTTCATCACGCCAAAGAATGTTTTCATCAAAGGTAATTCTCAGATTGTTATCCTCCTTCCCATAAAAAGCTTCCCTATCATAGGTCAAAAGCATTGCCGGCGCCAGATTCTGATAAAAGCTTACGAAATAATCAATTTCCTCCGTTATCTGATTCTGCCTTGGCAGGGGCGCTCCATGGTTCAGATATGTCATCGCCTCTTCTTCGGACACACTGATTCTTCGCTTATAAACCACACCCTTATATTTCTTTTTCAGCTCCACAAAAACCGGACTGTCTTCACTGGCAATCCCATAGCTTCTCACTCTGAGCTTTTCCTTATAAACCGGCTTTTCCAATGAGCGCCGAATTAAAATGCTGTCAGGAGTATCATAATAAATATTGCAGATAGTACTTCTGCCATAGCTGTCAGCCTCCATATAAGGCTCCATGGCAGCCAATATCTTCTTCTTTTGTCTGGCAGAAATCAAATACTTGATTTCATACCTCTTAAAAATGTCCTGATATTCCATATGTATCACCTCCGTTTATGAGGCTATTGTAAATACTTTACCTAAAATTTACTTAAAAAAAGTCTGACCCTTCAGTCAGACTTCCATAATTTCTATGTGTAAATTTTATAAAACCACAAAAAATTGAATGGATTTTCCATCCTCACTTTTTGCCGTTATCCTGCCTTTATGGGCTTCCACAATGGCTTTAGCAATAGACAAGCCGATTCCTGAGCCTCCGGTGTCAGAGCTTCGGGAGGAATCCAGACGATAAAAACGCTCAAACAAAATATCCAAATTGCCCTTCTGAATTTCCTCCACGGTGTTCCAAACAAGAATTTCAAAATGCTTCCCTCTTCGCCGCAGAGTTATTTCAATTTTTCCCTGCTTGGGTGAATACTTCATGGCATTGTCCATGAGAAGGGAAATCAGCTGACGAATCGAAGCTTCATCTCCCCAATAAGTGGCATCTTCTTCTATGTGAAATGTAAGCTGCTTTTCCTGACTGCGGGCAAGAGGCTCGTAAAGCTCTGCCGTTTGCTCCACCGCCTCAGACAATGAAAAATTTCCGGCGTTCTGCAGACTTTTATTTTCGTCCATACGGGAAAGTGTAACCATTTGCTCAATCAGCTTGTTCATTCTTTCAATCTGATTTTGTATACTTCTCGTCCAGGAGCATTCACCTGCCTCCAGCTCCAGCACTTCCACATTGGCCGATATAATTGTCAAAGGTGTCTTTAGCTCATGGCTTGCATCGGTAATAAACTGTTTTTGCTTCTCATAGCTTGCTGCAACCGGTCTGAATACTTTTTTAGAGAAGATTACCACCAGTATAAAAACCGCCATCAGCCCCGCCGCAGATATAGAAATACTGGTAGTAAGCAGTGTTTGGAAGGTTGATAAATCTCTTCCCATATCCACAAAAATAACCACATTGTCATCAACGCCTGGCACAATCTGAAAACGGTAATTCTCATAGAATCCCTTTTTCCTTTCGTCTGTCCATACAGCCTTGGCATAGATAATTGCGTCCTCTGTCTCAATAGCAGCTATCTTACCTGTATCTACGGCAGTAACCTCTCCACTATCCTTTAACCTTACTGAAAAAAATCTTGTTTCGTAAGGGGTCTCCGGAGACATATTTTCTCTGCCCATTGTTTTAGGCGGTGCCTGTAGTTTCTCCTCTTCTGAGAAAGAATCCTTTTTTCTAAAGGAAAATTCCTCCATGGGAAATCTGCCGTCATTCTCTGCCAGCATTTCCAGTATAGCATCAGCCTTTTTTACTATATTTCTATAGCTTACGATATTCATAGTGCCCACAATTACAGTAAGCACCGCAAGGGTGGAGCACATTGCCACTAAAATAAATTTATTCCTTAGTTGATTAAACATAGCCTTCCTCTTCTTTGTCCTTAGGCAATACTTTTGACAGGGAGTATCCTTGATTTCGGGCAGCCCTAATCTCTATATCCGCTTCAAGTCCTGCCAATTTTTTACGGAGATTGGAAATATACACCCACACCACATTAATCTCCGCATCACTGTCATAGCCCCATATCTTTTCCATGAATCGTTCCGTAGAAATAATCTGTCCTGAATTTGCCATGAGCATTTCCATCATCTGAAACTCCTTATTTGCCAAACGGACTATGCCTTTATGGGAGGCAAGCTCAAAGGTGGAGCGGTTCAAGGAAACATTCCCATAGGTCAGAATATTATCCGTAAGCTCTGCCTGCCGCCTTGTCATGGCGCGAATACGCGCCAAAAGCTCCTTCATGGCGAAGGGCTTCCCCAAATAGTCATCAGCACCACTGTCCAAACCTTCCACTCTGTCGTCAATACCTGTTTTGGCTGTCAGCATCAGCACCGGCACGCCAATGCCCTGATTGCGAATTTTTTTCAGAACAGTAATTCCGTCCATTTTCGGCATCATAATATCCAGAATAGCACCGTCATATTCCTGCCCCTCTAAATATGCCAATGCCTCCTCGCCGTCATATACTGCGTCTACGGAATAATTATTATGCTTTAAAACTGCAGCCAGAGCATCTGACAGCTCTCTTTCATCCTCTGCCAGTAAAAGACGCATCTGCTCTCACCCTTTCCTTGCATTTTTTATAGATATATTTATTTTATCACATTTATTACGCCCGTATCTACAGACAAACTGCATTTTGTACAATCATTTTCATAGGGCAGGCAATGGATATTTGAAATAAAGTGTGATACAATGAGTTATAATGTGTTTTTGTTGCTTCACTTAGTATTAATAGAGGATTAGTTATGAATGAAAAAGTATTAAAAACATTGGAATACAACAAAATTATTCAAGTTCTGGCGGACAAGGCTGATTCGGAGCCGGGCAAAAAGCTGTGTGAAGAACTATTGCCCTCCACTGATTTAGCGGAAATCAAAAGGGCTCAGGCAGAGACGAAGGACGCTCTTTCCCGCTTGTTTAAGGTAGGCTCTACCTCCTTTGGCAACAACCGTGACCTTGGTTTTTCCCTGAAGGCCTTGGAAATCGGCAGCAGCCTGTCTGCCTCTGAGCTTTTAAAAATTGCAGGACTTCTTGACAATGTAAACCGTATCAAGACCTATGGTAAAAAGGACAGAGATGATACTCCAAATGACAGTTTGGACGACTATTTTGAGCTTCTTACGCCTCTGACCCAGCTTGCCAACGAGATATACCGCTGTATTCTCTCTGAGGAGGAGATTGCTGATGATGCCAGCCCCAAATTAAAGAGCATCAGGCGCAATAAGCAGCTTACCAATGAGAAAATTCATTCTCAGCTCAACTCCATGCTAAACGGCTCCTACCGCACCTATTTACAGGATGCGGTAATTACCATGCGCAATAACCGGTATTGTATCCCTGTAAAATCTGAGTACAAAAGTCAGGTAAACGGTATGGTGCATGACCAGTCTGCCACAGGCTCCACCTTTTTCATTGAGCCTGCTGCCGTTGTGAGCCTTAACAATCAACTAAAGGAGCTGGATTTGCAGGAGCAGGAGGAAATTGAAGTTATTCTGGCAGATTTGAGCGCACAGGCAGCCCTTCACACCGAAGAGCTTGCCACTAATCAGAAAATGATGACTTTGCTGGACTTTATCTTTGCCAAGGCAAAGCTTGCATTGGAGCAGAATGCCACAGAGCCTGTTTTCAATAATGAGCATTATATTAATATTCGAAAGGGACGCCACCCGCTGTTAGATAAAAAGAAGGTAGTTCCTATTGACATTCATCTGGGTAAAGATTTTGATTTGCTGATTATTACCGGTCCTAACACCGGCGGTAAGACTGTCTCTCTGAAAACTGTAGGTTTATTTACTCTTATGGGGCAGGCAGGTCTGCATATTCCGGCGCTTGACCGCTCGGAGCTTTCTATTTTTACACAGGTTTACGCAGATATCGGTGATGAGCAGAGTATTGAACAGAGCTTATCCACATTTTCCTCTCATATGACAAGCATTGTCCACATTTTACAGCATGCAGATGAGGATTCCCTGTGTTTATTTGATGAGCTTGGTGCGGGTACCGACCCTACGGAGGGTGCCGCTCTCGCCATTGCCATTTTGAACCACCTGCATGACAGAGGTATTCGCACTATGGCAACTACCCACTACAGCGAGCTGAAAATTTATGCCCTATCCACCAATCTTGTAGAAAATGCCTGCTGTGAGTTCAGCGTGGAGACTCTGCAGCCCACCTACAGACTGCTTATCGGTATTCCCGGTAAGAGTAATGCCTTTGCCATTTCCTCCAAGCTGGGATTGCCGGACGAGATTATAGATGCCGCCAAGGAACAAATCAGCAAGGAAGACTTAAGCTTTGAGGATGTCATTGCTGATTTGGAGCAAAGCCGCATAACCATTGAGAGAGAACAGCACGAAATTGCTCAGTATAAGGAGAAAATCCGCACTCTTCAGGAGCAGCTGCAACACAAAAATGAGAAGATTGACGCGGCAAAGGACCGTATTCTACGGGAAGCAAACGAAAAGGCTCGAGAGATTTTACAGGAGGCAAAGGAGGTTGCGGACGAAACCATTCGTGATTTCAACAAGGCAGGCGCCGGCACTGACATCAAGGATTTGGAGAAAAAACGTCAAAAGGTTCGTGACAAAATCAAGGAAAAAAATGACCGCCTTTCTCTTGGAAAGTCTGATAACAAGCAGTCTTCACGCAAGGCTCTCGACCCTAAAAGACTGAAAAAGGGCGATTCCGTAAAAATTGTCTCCATGGGGCTTAAGGGTACTGTAAGCTCCCTGCCCGATGCAAAGGGTAATCTTTTCGTGCAATGCGGCATTATGCGCACTCAGGCTAATATCAACGATTTGGTTTATGTGGAGGAGGCCTCTGTTAGCGCTCCCTCTCTACAGCGCACTAATACGGGCAAGCTGAAAATGTCCAAATCCATGTCCGTATCCACGGAAATCAATCTTTTAGGCAAGACAACGGACGAGGCTATTGCAGAGCTTGACAAATACTTAGACGATGCCTATATTGCCCATTTGCCCAGCGTGCGGGTGGTACATGGCAAGGGCACCGGCGCTCTTAGGAATGCAGTTCACTCCCATTTAAAGCGTCTGAAATATGTTAAGGAGTATCGTTTAGGCGAATATGGCGAGGGTGATGCCGGTGTAACCATTGTGACCTTCAAATAAATGCTTCATTTTATGTAGAACCCTTAAGATTTGTGACAGAAACGAGGAGGATTATGGTAAACAAGCAAAAAATTTTAATTGTAGATGACGATAACAACATTGCAGAGTTAATTTCACTCTATTTAACCAAGGAGTGCTATGACACTATTATTGTAAATGACGGAGAATCCGTTATGCCGGTCATGGAAAGCCAATACCCCAATCTTATTTTGTTGGATTTAATGCTTCCGGGAATCGACGGCTATCAGGTATGCAGGGAGGTTCGCGCCAAGTATTCTGTACCGATTATTATGCTTTCTGCCAAGGGTGAGGTCTTTGACAAGGTGCTGGGTCTGGAGCTGGGCGCTGACGACTATATTGAAAAGCCCTTTGATTCCAAGGAGCTGGTGGCACGAGTAAAGGCAGTACTGCGCCGTTACAAGCCAACCAATGCAGTGGCAGAGGCCTCCAATGATAAATGCGTGGAATATCCCGACCTCTCCATTAACCTGACCAACTATTCTGTTCTCTACATGGGTCAGACCATTGATATGCCTCCTAAAGAGCTGGAGCTTTTATATTTTCTTGCCTCTTCTCCCAATCATGTATTTACCAGAGAGCAGCTCTTGGATCAGATTTGGGGCTATGAGTATATTGGCGATACCCGAACCGTTGACGTACATATCAAGCGTCTGCGTGAGAAAATTAAAGATCACAATAATTGGAAAATTTCTACCATTTGGGGAATCGGTTACAAGTTTGAAGTACGGAGCTGATAATTCATGAAAAAGACTCTTTATCTGAAATTTATATTGGCATACTTTATTTTCGGTGTTTTTGGATTTATCATTATCACTACCTTTGTGCCCAATATGACAAGGGAGCATTTGATTCGTGAAAAGGCAGAGAGTCTTTACTCTGAAGCTACCTTGATAGCTAATACCTATGCCAGTGGGCTTTATACCAGTGAGACCAGTCTGGAAACCGTAAAAATGCAGCTGGACGCCTTAGCAATTTACCTGAACTCCACTATCCGTATTATCAACCCCTCAGGTCGTCTGGTATTGGATACCAATACTCCTCTGAATGTGGAGGATGTGGTTATGATTGAAGATTTTGACCCCACTGTCACCAGCGGCTCCTACTATATAGTAGGCAATTTTTTCAATAATTTTGAAAATGATGTTCTCACTGTATTTGCTCCCATTACCTCCAATTATATGGTAAAGGGTTATGTGGTTATTCACTGCTCCATGAGCAGTATTGATGAATCCTGTAACAGCCTTTTGGGTATTTCCTATATTACACTGGTAATTTTATTCTTATTATCTCTGATTATTTTAATCTTTTTTACGGAAATTGTTTATATACCTCTTCGCAAAATAACCTATGCCACCGAGCAATATGCCTCCGGCAATATGCATTATGAATTTCAGGTGGAAAGTGAGGACGAAATCGGCTATCTGGCCGTGTGTCTGAACTATATGGCTAAGGAAATCGCCAGATCTGAGGACGACCAAAAGAAATTTGTGGCAAATGTTTCCCACGACTTTCGCTCTCCTCTTACCTCTATCCGGGGTTATTTGGAGGCAATGATAGATGGTACAATCCCGCCTGAGATGTATGACAAGTATCTTAATATTGTGCTGAATGAAACAGAACGTCTTACTAAGCTCACCAACAGCCTGCTCACCCTGAACAATCTGAATACAAAGGGTATGCTTTTGGATAAAACAGATTTTGACATTAATCAGGTTATCCGCAGTACTGCTGCCTCCTTTGAGGGAACCTGCCGCAAAAAGACCATTGCCATTGAAATGGTTCTCACAGGAGATGTTATGTATGTAAATGCAGATATGGGCAAAATACAGCAGGTTCTCTACAACCTGATGGACAATGCCATTAAATTCAGTCATCATAACTCAACTATTAAAATTGAAACCTCAGAAAAGAAAAATAAGCTTTTTATATCTGTAAAGGATACGGGTATTGGTATTCCCAAGGAGGATTTGAAGCTGATTTGGGATAGATTTTATAAATCAGACTTATCCAGAGGAAGGGACAAAAAGGGAACGGGCTTAGGACTTTCCATCGTAAAGGAAATCATTCACTCCCATGGTGAGCATATTAATGTTATCAGCACTCCGGGAGAGGGCAGTGAGTTTATTTTCTCACTGCCGCAATCAAAGAAAAATGACGAGGAGGATTAATCCATGAAAAACAAGAATCAGAAAAACCATTTTGACAAATTCGACTTTATACTTTTAGGAGTCTGTGTGGCTGTTATTCTGATATTGGCAATGGGTGATTTTAATTTTTAACCCTGATACCTGTTGCATAATGCAATAACTCTGTCCACTTCCTCCTCCTTCATCTCAGGAAATAGGGGAAGTGTCACACAATGAGAAGCCAAATATTCTGCATTGGGACAATCGCCGGGCTGATACCCCAAATGCGCATATGCCTTTTGTAAATGGCAGGGCACAGGATAATGCATATTACACTCCACGCCTTCTCCCTCCATATATTTTATAAAATGTTCATGGTCAGGCACAGTAATCACAAATAAGTGATACACAGGCTCTGTATTATCCGGATGCGCCTGCATGGTAATCAAAGGATTATGAATTTCCTTGAGATATCTCTCACCTATTTCTCTGCGGCGGGCGGTCCACTTAGGCAAATATTTCAGACTCACACTTAAGACCGCTCCCTGAATACCCTCCAGACGCATATTGTAGCCAACCTCATCATGATAGTATCTTACATCACAGCCCTGATTCTTAAGACGGGTGATATGCCTAAAATATTCTTCCTTATCACAGGTAACACTTCCTCCCTCACCAAATGCATAGAGATTCTTGCCCGGATAAAAGCTAAAGCAGCCAAGCTCACCTAATGTACCCACATTTTTACCCTCATATCTGGCACCATGAGACTGGGCGCAGTCCTCCACCACAAACAATCCGTAACGGTCTGCAAGCTCCCTTATTTTTCCATACTCAAAGGGCTGTCCATACAAATGAACACCAATGATACCCTTTGTTCTCTCAGTAATTTTCTTTTCTACGGAATCAGGGTCTATTTCCCACGTATCAGGAGTACAGTCCGCAAATACAGGCGTGGCGCCCGTATAGGTAACTCCCCATGCCGTGGCAATATAGGTGTTGGCAGGAACTATCACCTCATCACCCGGACCCACGGAAAGTGCCAGCATAGCAAGCTGTAACGCTGATGTACCGTTGTTTACACCACAGGCATACTTACTTCCCACATAGACAGCAAATTCCTTATCAAAAGCGTCTGCATATTTTCCGCCTGAAAAGGCTGTCTCCTCACAAACCTTTGTAATGGCAGACAAATATTCCTCACGATGTGCCTGAAAATCTCTTGTTAAATCTATTCTTTTAATCTGCTCGCTCATATTTCCTCTCATTCCGCTGCTCTCGCTAAATATGCTTCTTAATATTGAACTCCCAAAACAACCTTGCAATCTGCTTCATATAATTGCACACGGTTTTAAATATCTTGACAGTCGTATTATAGTCCTCCTGCCATTCCACCGGATAATCCAGAATATTTACGCCTCTGCGCTCTGCCCGCAGTAAAAACTCTATCATATAAAACCAGCCATTGTCCTGACTACAGCCCTCCACAAGAGAAAGCGCCGTATTTTTGCGGACAAAGGTAAATCCACAGATAGCATCCGTACACTTCATTCTCAAAAAGACCTTAAGTAATATCAAAAGCCCCTGCGAGGTAAGCTTCCGATACCATTTTCTGCCCTGTGTATCTGACTCCTTGGCAAAACGGCTTCCATTAATATATTCCAGCTGCTTTTTTTCATCAAATATTTTAATTGCTTCTCCCAAATGCTTAATATTGGTGGACAAATCAATATCCATATAGCCTACTATATCCCCATGGCTTAGCTCTACTCCACGGCGAAAGGCAGCGCCAACTCCACGGACACCGATTTTCTCATAGGCTACCTTAGAATACTTATTACACAATTCTGCGGCTATCTGAGGCGTCTCGTCCTCAGAGCCGTTATCCACAATCAATATTTCATAATCCTGAAAGCCTATGCTTTCCAAATATTCCACAGTGGTAACAATGCCCTTTTCCAGCCGAAGCCTCTCATTCAATACAGGAAAAATAATCGTCCACATCATTTTGTCAGCTTTTCCACTCCTTCTATTACATACCTCTGTCTCTTAAATGACACATTCAATATAACGGACAAATACTTAAAAATTAATGTGAGTAAAACAAACAGCATAAAGAATCCCGTAGACATTAGCGCCATAATGGAAAGCCAGCCCTCCACAGGTCTTGTAGCACTGAAAATGGAATATACAATATCACCGAACACAACTAATAAAGCGGCAAAAAATATTACGCTCAGCAGTAAGGATAGCTTTTCCAACACATCTGTAAAAATAATTAACGTATCCATAGCCAGAATACTGCGGGTACCACGCTCTTCCTTCTTCCTCTCTTTACGAACATGCTTTACATTCTCATAAGAGATTGTTTCCATCCTTAAGCCGCAGCTTGCATATAATGCCTTGCGATAGGGAATATAGGTATTCAGCTGATTGACTCTATTGATAGCCCTGCGGGATACAATTCTGAATCTGTCCTGACGTAGCTTGTTTTTGCTATGATTACCCAGATTATATACAAAATAAAACAGCCTTGAGGTAAACGGGATATAATATTTGGGTGAAGCTGCCACCACATCATAGCCCTCCAAAGATTTTCGATACACCTCCATAATCAAGGCGGGTTCAAAATCCATAATGCAGCTGTCAAATTCAAAAATAAAATCTCCTACCGCCAAATCCCTGCCTGCATTCATGGCAGCCTCCACGCCCTGATAGTAGCTAAGGTTAATCAAGCTGACCACATGCTGATGACCGTCCTCCTCCAAAAAAGCCTGAATCTGTTCCAGCGTATCGTCCATGCAGCCGTCATTCACACACACAATTTCATATTTTTCAAAATTTTCCTGTATTATCCCGCATACCTTATTTAGAAAATTTTTGACATACTCGCCGTCATTGTGCAGATAAACAACACAGGAAATAAAATTTTTTTCTTTTATTGTAACCATTTTTTCCTCCATTCCAAAGGGTTCACAAATTCTCTCTACTCCAGAAATTCATCTAAATCATATACTGTATTAATCTTTCCCGACAATACACTGAGAAAGATTGGCTCCGTGGAAGCATATCTTATCACCGTAGGTCTGGAATCATCTATTTCCGATGCCTTTAAAATAGGCTTCATGGAAAACAGAGAGCCTTCATATTCAAAGGAAAAATCCTCCCTGATATATTTTCGTGCGAGAGCAGACATATATTCCCATGCACTTTCCGGTCTGTTTTCACAAAAATTACAGTTCCCTAGTCTCGCACCGGTACAGAAGGACATTATCTCTCCCTGTGCATTCTGTCCTGAAAAACAAGGGAAATTGGGAACTGCCTCATAACAGGTCTTATGAGGAGTAAAGGTAACGGAGGTCAGGGAATGATAGCCTGTCTTTCCAAAGGGCATAATGGAAAAAAAGGGACCGTCCATCACGGTTAAGCCTATTTTCTTCAAAGCGTCACTTGGTTTACATAATATAATCTCACACAGCTCGTATTTTAATGGAAAAAGCTCCGGCTCCACACCCTCCAATAATTTTAATACCTGATTCACGGAGGCATAGGTAGCATTTAAGACAAAGGGCGCTTCCAGCCATTCCTCCCGACCTTCCTGCATGGTCAAAAGCTCAAAATGCTTTTCCTTTTTTACAATTCTCTTAAGCCTCTGATTATAACGGATACTTACATTAGGATAAGCCCCCAGCTGCTCTAACAGATAATCTCTCAGAATATGAGCGTCATAGGTATACTCCTGTGTAAGAAATGCCCCGTCACAGACACCCTCCTTGAAATACTGCTCCACCGGCAGCTCCATACAGGGTATTTGCGCATCTTGGCAAAACTTAGAAAATTCCTTGGCGTCCGTCCACGAAAAGTGGTTTGAGGTAGCATAAATCTGTTGAAATTCCGAATGAATGCAAAAATCATATTCCTCGGTAAATCTCTTAAAATATCCTGCCGACTTCATGGCGGTAGAAAGAGAGCGGGGATAATGATAACCCATATGTACTCTTGCCTGATTAATATAAGTAGCTCTTGTAAAGGGGGCATTTTCCTGCTCCAGTACAATCACCGTCTGTCCTCTTTTGGCACAAAACAGAGCTGCGTACAAGCCATATAGACCGGCTCCGATTATAATTTTATCTGTCATGCTTTCCTCATTTCCATATAACTCAATATCAATCCTTATTGAAGCGGAACTGCTACATACCACTCTCTAAACTGCTTCAATTCAAAATCCTTACCAAAGACTTCCACATCTGTAAAATAAATAATATATATATCGTCCTTTTGTATTGAATCATAGTCAATTCCAATACGAAAGGTTATTTCATTCTTCTGAAAGCTTGCAGGTGCAGGAGCAATCCTATATACCACATGCTCCAAATACTCAGAAGGAGTAATTTCAGAAAATAAAAGTAATCTTGGAAATTGCAGTCCCTTCTCGGTAATAATATCGGGATATCTATCCGTCTCACTTCCTATTTTTTCACTCTGTTCCATAGCATACTCTACCGCCTCCTGGATTCCTTTTCCAAAGTGAGAATCCACTACTTCCCGGTAATCCGTATAATAATCAATCTGAAACAATAACAAATTCACCAGATAAATAACAACAATAACCGTATTCAATGCAGCTGTCACCCATTTGTAATGAATCAGTTTACCTATCATTTCGACTGTTTTCCATACACCATAGGCCTCACACATCACAAGCGGAATAAACAAGCAATTAATCTGATGTAAATTTACCGATACCAATAATGCTACAATGCCGCCACCTATCAGCTGGACAAAAATGAAATATTCATAGGTAAATTCTTTCTTTATTATTCTGCGAATCATATTCCAAAACAGCATTACAAATCCCAAAATTATAAAAATTCTGCCTATATCATAAAAAAGTCCATAAGGCAGCAAAATATCAATGGGTGAACCAAGATTCTGACGGTACAGAAGAGTACCTACCCTGCGAAGATTGCGCCACATATCGGAAAATTTCCATGCAATTTCTCCTCCTCTATAGCCGCTCATAGCAGGAATTGTCATGAATCCCAATTTAATTGGCTCTATTTTGCCGGAATTTACCAATACAAACAGCATAAGAGGCAGCGCCATAATAAACAATAGAATACAAGAAGCTACACTCCACCTGTTGACAGAAAGCTTCTTGTGATAAATTCCATAAATTATTTGCAGCAGAAGCATAATCGGTACAATAGGCCAAATAAGAGCATAACAGTAAAGACTTAATCCATATGTGAGTGCAGACAAAATTAATAAACGTCTATCCTCCAGACCTCTGATAAAGAAATACAAGCCAAATATTAAAAAGCCGGGAGCTAAATTAGCATCTAAACCCCAGCGAGACATCATAACATGCCATGGACAGATTGCCAAAAGAAATTCTATCCAAAGCGCTGCTGCCCTTCCAAACATTCTTTTAAAAAGGCAATATACTGTCCATATAGTCAGAATAGCTATTATTGCCTGAGGAAGTCTACTGAGAAAAGGGTGAAATTTCCCTCCGCTTAAAGCAAATATAGGTATGAGCAGCCAGCTGTATAAGGCGCTGTGCCCATCTCCCCAATCCGCAAGATATATAGGAAAATGATTACCCGCGGAATCCATACCATCCTTTAAAAGGGCAAGAGCATTCCACGCAACAAATGTTTCATCTCTGTCCATGCCTCCCGGTACATCAGCCAGATATATCAGACGTAAGAATCCACCTAAAATAAGTATGATAATAGGAGAAAGCTTATAAAATAGCTGTTGTTGTTTTGATTCCTGCACCATACCTCTCATACCCCATCCTATAATTATTTAACAATAAATATGTTGACTTACATAAAATACTAATATATTTAATCCAAATTATAACATAGAGAAGGGATAAAAGCAATTTACAGCTCCTCCACCTCATATAAATATGCATTTCCCCTTTTTCCTACACGCCTTACCATACCTACATAAAATAATATATTAAGAACCGTCTGTGCTAAATGAGAAGGAATATGTGCTGCCTGTGCGAATTCCTTTACAGTAAAATTCTCAGGCACGTCATAGGGAATAAACTGCATATAATCCTGAAGGCATGAAATTTCTATCTCCTCCACCAAAGCTGTAGGAATACGGTCATACCGACTGGAGCCTTTTTTCTTATCACGACTCCAACCATTTAATAACCGATACTCCTCCATATCTAAAAGTACAAGCTTTAGACGAAGGTTAGGATTCTTTAAAAACATCTTAATCTTGTAAAGCTCTATAAAAGCAATATAAGGATTACCCTTAGCAGGAGATTTTCTCTTTTTACTTAATTCTCCACTCTCTTCATCTATCCAAATCAGCCACTTTTCCCGGGGAATAGGATAGACAATAGTAACCGGATAATGCGGAAGAAAGGCAGTAAGCTTATCACGCATTTTGTTAAATTGCCGGGTCTGTATCTCCATAATTTCACCGTCAGCATAAATATCCGCCACGTAATTTTCGATAGGAATCTCCTGCTTATCCTCATCAGGTTGGTAATAATTTTTTAAAATGGCATGAACTGTTTTTTCCGATAATGTACCGATTCCAAGTCTCTGTCTGTCCACTCCTATTACCTTTTTCTTTGCCGCTTCAAAAGCCTCTTTGTCCAACATAGGTGTTATTCCTTTTACTAATATAAATTCTCTGATAAAAGGATTATAGCATATCCTCTATTGTTTGTATGCAATTAACAGTCTTCTTCACGTCCTGTAAAAGCATTTGCATGTGGGTTAACTGTTATAAAAACGGCACATGGAAAACCATGTGCCGCCTTTTGTAAGTATTTAATTTGTTTTATTTATTCGTAAACATTACTCCAAATCTTATACTCTACGTTAGGATTTACTCCCTTGTACTCAAATAACTGACTTACTGTTACAAAGGTATAACCTTGATTCTTTAAGCCCTCAATGATTGTAGGAAGAGCCTGAACCGTATTGGTGTTACCCTGAAAATCATGAAGCAATACGATGGAACCATCCTTTACATTGCTCAATACAGTGTTCGCTCTCTGACTTGCAGATACGCTCGATTCCCAATCATTACAGCCAATGCCTTGAATAAAGCTCAAGTCAATATTCTGATACATCGTGTTACTGGTTGCCAGATAAGGAGGTCTGAAGAATTTTACGTCATAATTAACAGTATTCTTAATTGCTGAGGTAGTCCAGTTAATTTCATTTTGAATATCATATGCGCTCATATTGCTCATATCACTATGTGTATATGAGTGGCATGCAAGTTCACATCCCATATTTATCTGTCTCTGCATAATTGATGCTGTGTTGCTGTTTACCTGATTACCAATTAAGAAAAAGGTTGCAACTACATCATATCTATCCAGTATATCCAATACCTCACTAGTAGTAGAGGAAGGACCGTCATCGAAGGTTAATGCAACCATTTTTGTAGCTGTACCGGTACCGCCGCCTGTAGTTCCTCCTGTGGTTCCACCGCTTGTTCCTGAATTTCCGCCAATCTGGAGATAATCAATATATGCATCCCACTGTCCATCATCAGCTGTCACAACAAGCTCAATTTCCTGATTTCCGGTTCCGTGGCTTACGTTATCAATGGTGTACTCTGCGGGATATTCATCTCCAAAGTAGAAGGTTCCCTTAGTCTCTCCACCTATTTTTAAGTCCACCCTTGCCATATTTGAGTTGTTGGAGCATCCTCTCAAGGTAAAGCTGTGACTTCCATTTGCAAAATACTGTGTAAATTTACAGGATTCATTATTTGCG
>Ga0129312_1000667_pt1 | contig 26349 bp, 30 predicted proteins | sample O827metagenome_FD_94434 | JGI IMG/M metagenome (GOLD analysis project Ga0129312, IMG submission 94434) | Orangutan group fecal microbial communities from Wisconsin, USA - O827 metagenome | ecosystem: Host-associated > Mammals > Digestive system > Large intestine > Fecal | place: USA: Wisconsin... | reverse complement strand
TGGACGCAACGGCGAACGCCGAAGCGTTCCTTGCGTTCCCGAAGATCACCGGTACGATCCCGGAGGTGGCAACGAAAGGTTGGAGCGCAGGACAAGAGCTGCAAACAACCCCGGCGGTGGATGGCTACTCCATCACCCCGGCGGAAACTGGCAGCGGCGTGACCGGCGACCTGCCCGTTACCAGCACAAAGGGCTACAATGCCAATATGCCGCTCTACTCTGAAACTAGAGTGGAAGCATTCACGGGGAGTCCGGGAGAAGCGGGCGATTCGACCACCGGCACAAAGCCGAGCACGGCAACGCTGGGAACCAGCGCAGCGGCCACGGCGGGCGGTCAGGTGAAAGTCGAAGCGTTCAAGATCACGCCGCGTGTCTGCGGTAAGACCTACCTGTAACAAGCTGCAACAGCCCGCAAGGGCTTTTTCTTTTGCAGAGAAAGGAGAAAGAGGATGGCGTTTTTTACGGATAATTTTCTGAACAACCGCCGCGCTGAACTGCTGCGGGCGGTTACTCGCTTCCAGTACCAGCTCAACAAGAGCACTTGGGTTGACGGCGAGATCAACAGCAAGGAGATTGCCGGGACTGCCGTGGTGGTCTATGTCAATGCACCGAGTTCCGGCGCAAAGGACACGATCACCGGTGTGCGCGTCTACGACAACAACGGTGTGCTGGCCGGGAGCCAGAGCGTGAGCCTGTCCCGTGACAGCATCAACGCCGGTCTGCTGCGCTTCACGTTCCCGCTGATCGAGGTCGAACCCGAAGTGATGCGGCTGGCGGAAGCAAACGCAGAACTGGAAAAGACTTTCTGAGCAAGGAGGGATAGAAGAAAATGCTGATGTTTAAGAGAACCTTTTGGCGCAACCATGTTGAGGATCAGGACGGCAAGGTTATCCAGCAGGGTACATTGCTGGAACAGGATCAGTTCAACCGTATGGAGGTTGGCATTTCTGATTCCAACATGGCGGCGAACATCATCCACATTATGCTGCTCTGGTTCGGTCGCCGTCTGGGTGTGCTGGAAACGTCCAGCAACAGCCACGACACCGACATTGCCAGCATTAAGACCCTGAACAGCCAGCAGGACACCCGGCTGGCCGCGCTGGAAAAGACCACCGGTAGCCATACCACGGACATTGCCAGCATGAAAAACACCGACACCCAGCAGAACAGCCGCTTGTCTGCGCTGGAACCGGAGGTGGCCGCAGAGGTCAAAGAGGTCACGCTGAAAAACGGCAGCAAGTGGCCGTTCGGGGTCAACGAGGTCAGCGTGGCACTGACCAAGACCCGCAAGAACGCCAACTACGGCGTGAACGTGTACGTTAAGAGCTACACCGGCGGTCGGCTGGGGGACATTACCGTGTCCGGCAAGCTGACCAACGGTTTCAAGCTGAAACATGACGGCTCTGCTCAGACCGTCGTGGTCGTTGTGAGAGTAACGGGAGGTATGAACTGATGAATGTTATCGAACTGAACGAGGGCCGCAAGATCGAGTACGAGCTGCGCGGCACGAAGCTGGACTTCGCGGACGGCACTCTGACCATGAACCTTGCCAAGTACCAGCGTGACTACCCTGTGACCAAGACCATCACCGGCGATGCCGAGGGCAATCTGCTGATCGACGGCAGTGACAGCCGCTTCTATGTTGCGGAGGTGGAAATCCCCGCAATCGAGTATGAGGACGTGGAGGTTGAGGGCGAAGCCGAAAACGCCACCATGACCGAAGCTGTGGAGGGCGAAACCGAAGCAGCGGAGGACACCCCGGCGGAAGATGCCGCCACCAAGACCCACATCGAGCGCAAGGCCAAGCCGCTGAACACCGACGACGTGACTCTGCGCCTGTGGTCTATCGAAGATTTTGACATTCTGTAAGGGAGGAAAAGACTATGGCAACTAACTTTGATGCTACCCGCCTTGCGGTGCAGACTGCATTCCCCACCAATGACCTGCTCTTTGACGACAAGGAAATGCCGTCCATCCATGTGTTTATCCCGAAGTTCCGCCTGTGCGATGTGCTGTCCACCCAGAGCACCGAAACCCACCCGGCGTTCATCGTGAACGGCAAGGAGATTGACGGCTTCTGGGTTGGCAAGTATCAGAGCACTTGCACCGACACTGGCCGCGCATACAGCCTGCCCGCAGAAGATCCCACCGTGTCCCATCCGCTTGACTGGTTCGTGACCCAGACCAACGCCAAGGGCGCGGGCTGGCACGAGATCAGCAATGCAGAGTGGGCGGCGGTCGCACTGTGGTGTCACAAGCACGGTTGTGAGCCGAAAGGCAATAACAACTACGGCAAGGACAGCTCCGAAACCTACTACGAAGCAATCCCTGTTCCCGGTGTGCAGGACAACGGCAAGACTGCCCGTGTCCGCACCGGCACTGGCCCGCTGACGTGGAGCCACAACGGGCGCATGGACGGCATCTGGGACATGAACGGTAATATTTGGGAGTGGTGCATCGGTCTGCGTTTGGTCAAGGGCGAGTTGCAGATCATCCCCAACAACAACGCCGCCGACAACAGCGTGAGCAACGGCGCATCCAGCAGCGCATGGCGGGCAATCAAGGCAAGCGATGGCTCTCTGGTCGCTCCTGACGGAAACGGCACGACCACCGGAACCGTCAAGCTGAACTATACCGGCGGTCACTGGGAGTGGGATACCACGATCAGCGATTCCAAGGACGAGAGCCATGGTGCGCTGTTCAAGAATACTACTGCTGCATCCAGCGTGGGCGATGCCGCAAAGCTGATCCTTATGTCCCTTGCCCTGATGCCGGACACCGGCCTGACTGGTGAGGGTATTGATACAAACTACGGCAACGACAACTTCTGGGCGAACAATGCCGCTGACGAGCGGTGTCCGGTCCGCGGCGGCTACTGGGGCGATGGCGAGAGTGCCGGTGTGTTCAATTTGAACCTCGCCGTTCCGCGCTCTGGTTCGTGGACGGCCTACGGGGGCCGTTCCGCTTTTGTAAAGCTGCCCGCTGAAGCCTGATAAGCTGACGGGCTGCGCGGTAGCGCAGACCAAAGCAAAAATAGAACATAAAGCGCGGTGGGCCAGCGGCCCGCCGCGCTGATTTTTGGAGGTGTTGACTGTGCCGAACGCAGAAGCCGAAGTGCCGCCCCAGCAGGGAGACAAAAAGAAAAAGCCTGAACCGTTCCATTTGGCGGAGAAGATCGGAGAAATGGTTGACTACGGCTATCCGCTCACAATGAGCTTTCCTCGGAAAGACCGTGAGCTGGCCGATGAACTTCGCAGAAGTATGTTGGCGATTCTCCGATACAGCGTTGAGATAGACCGGAGATATTTCAAAAAGACCACCACGCAAAATCTGGACGTGGAGCTGGCTGTATTGAGAAAGTTTGTCCGGCTGGCGGCGAGTAAAGATTTACACGGGGGCAAGTACCCGCCGCCCTTGACGATGCACCAATATGCAACGTGGGCGAAATTCAACGATGAAATAGGCAGGCTGTTGGGCGGCTACATTGCTTCGCTCTAAAGTCTGCCGTTTTCATACGGGAACGGGTTATTTACGGCGTGTCCGATCCGCGGCGGCAACTGGAACAATGGCGAGAGTGCCGGTGTGTTCAATTTGAACCTCAACAATCCGCGCTCTAATTCGTGGACGAACAACGGGGGCCGTTCCGCTTTACACCACAAGAACATTTTTGTTCGGCGGGATTCCACGCCGGATATGGGGGCTGTGATCTACGGGTTGCAGTCGGTGTGTGGGTCTAAAGGAATCCGTTTCCGTTCCGGTCAGCACGACCGGAAAAAATATGTATTGCCGCGAAAACGGAAACGCTACGCGCGGCGCGGTGGAATTGAGGGCAGAAATGCCAAACGAAATAAACACGATTCAAAATGCGTGGAATGTGATCTGCGAGTTTGAATACCTCGTAGAAGCTGACCACTCAGCCCGCAAGGGCAAACGATACCGGGCGGAAGTGCTGGCGTTTACTGCAAATCTGGAACACAATCTGTTTCAGATTCAAGAGCAGATGATCGCCGTGGACTGTCCGCTCGGCCCATACCGGAAACTGTGGGTGTCTGTGCCGAAGAAACGGTTAGTGATGGCCTTGCCATATTCTGACCGGATCGTGCAATGGTCACTGTACCAATACCTCAACCCGATTTATGACCGGCTATTTATTGAGGACTCCTATGCTTGTCGCAAAGGCAAGGGAAGCCACAAGGCCGCAGCACGGTTACAATACTGGATGCGGCAAGTAGACCGGAAACCGGGGCCGGGATGGTACTACCTGAAACTGGATATAAGCAAGTTCTTCTACCGGGTAAACCATGCGAAGCTGCTGAAAATTTTGGCAAAGCGTATCAAAGACCCGGAGTTGATGAAGTTCCTCGGAAGTGTGGTAAACAGCAGAGCAGAGCCGTTCGGGTTGCCCCGCGGCAAAGCCCCGCAAGATACCCCGCCGGAGGAATGGTTGTACGATGTGGGGATGCCGATAGGCAATCTCACTTCTCAACTCTTCGCCAATATTTACATGAACGAACTTGGCCAGTATTGCAAGCACGTCTTGAAGATACATTACTATATCCGGTACATGGACGACATTGTGATTCTTGGAGAGAGCAAGGAAACCTTGCACGAGTGGAAAGCGAAGATCGAAGCATTCCTGCATGAAGAGTTGGAACTTGACTTGAATGACAAGACCTGCATCCGACCGGTGTGGATGGGCGTGGAGTTCGTAGGTGTGCGGATTTGGCCTGCCTACATGAAACTGCGCAAAAGCACGGTGGGACGGTTGAAGCGGGAAGTCAAGAGAATATCGGAGCTTTACGCTTCCGGGCAGATGGATGAAGATGCGTTCAAACGCCGTGTTGCCAGTATTAAGGGGCTGCTGGAACACACGGAGAGCGAGAGCCTGCGGTGGCGGCTGAACCAGATTTATCTTAACGCAATGCGGAAGTACGGAAAGCCTGACCCAGATGAAATAATCTGGAAAGGAAAGAACAATGGAAAGAAAGTGGCCCGATCTGTGCGAAACGCTGCTTGACAAACTGGAAGCGGCGGGAGTGGATACGACCGCAGAGCGCGGAGAGTTTGCCGTGTTGTACGCTGAGTGCTGCGCGGGCGGCTGTGGTAAGGCGTTGAGCCGGAAAGGAGAGGTTGAAAATGGCAATTAAAGCCTATTCGCTTGCAAAGAACGGAAGCAAGAAGCTGTCCGCAAACTTTGCAGTGAAGGAATTTCGCTGTAAGGATGGGACGGACCCCATCTTTATTGACGACGCACTGGTGAAGCTGTTGCAGAACATCCGGGATCATTTCGGAAAGCCGGTGACAATCACCAGCGCATATCGCACCGCCGCCCACAACAAGGCGGTGAAGGGAGCAACGTACAGCCAGCATTGCTACGGCATGGCGGCGGATATTCGGGTTCAGGGCGTGGATGTGGAAACGGTCGCGGCCTACGCGGAAACGCTGCTGAAAAACACCGGCGGCATTGGGCGTTACCCTGTGAAGAACGGTCGCCCTGCTGGTTGGGTACATATCGACACCCGTGCGGCAAAGAGCCGCTGGGTGGGCTGAGAGTAGGAGGAAAACAACAATATGGAGAACATTCTGAAAGTTTTTTTGATGGCGTTCCCTGAATGGCTGGCCTGCATCTTCATGGTGGTTGGTCTTGTGGTGACGGCACTGGCAGCGGTGCGTCTGGGCTATGGCCTTGCGGTAGCAAAGACGGTGTACAAGTGGATCGTCAATGCGGAGGAAAAGTTCGGCAGCGGCGCAGGCGCGGAAAAGAAAGCCCACGTCATTGCCGTACTGCGTGGGTATACCCCCGACTGGCTGGACTGGGCGATCAATGAGCGGACGCTGGACTGGATCGTGCAGATCGTGTTCAACTTCACCAAGAAGAAGCTCGAAGATTACATGGAAAAGAAATCCGCAGAAACCACTACTGTGGCCCACTTCGGTAACGTGGGGGAGGACAACAAGAATCGCAAGGAGTAAACGATGCTGGAATTTATCGTCAAATACTGGGCGCAATGGCTTTTCGGCATCGTGGCGGCAGGTCTGACCGCTGCATACCGTAATCTCTCCAAGAAGATCAAGGCACAGAAAGAGGAAAACAAGGCAATCAAAAACGGTCTGCTGGCAATTCTCCACGACCGGCTGTATCAGGCGTGTACCCATTACATCGAGAAAGGGTACATCGACCTGCCCGGTTTGAAGAATATTGAATACCTCTATAAGAGTTATCATGCTCTGGGAGGTAACGGAACCGGAACTGAATTGTATACGAGAGCAAAGGCACTCCCCATCCGGGACGACTGAGCTGAACCACATCCCCGCTGGTGATCCTAACCGGATCGCTGGCGGGGATTTTTTTGTTGCCCTGCGGTCGCCCAGTTGACAAAACGCCGAAAGTCGGTTACATTTGAAATGCGAAACAATGCGACAAAGAAAGGAGGAAAAACAACGTGCGAAGATTCAAACATCTAACATGGACAGACCGGCTTCGGATCGAGAAGTGGCTGAACGAGGGCATGAAGCCCAAGGACATTGCCAGCAAATTGCGGGTGCATATCTCCACGGTGTACAATGAGCTGCACCGCGGGGAGTATCAGCGGTTGATTGGCGACACATGGGAGCTTGTGAGCGCGTACAGCCCGGACATTGCGGAGCAGAAATACCAAGCGCACCTGCGGGACAAAGGCCCAGCCCTGAAAATCGGCAAGGATCACGAGCTTGCAAACTACATCGAAACCACGATCCTGAATAAAGAGTGCAGCCCTGCGGCGGTGTTCGGGTATGCGCAGCAGGAGGGAAAGCAGTTCAAGACGAGCGTTTCTGTACAGACGGTATACCACTATATAAAGAAAGGCTTGTTCCTGAATCTTACTCAAGAAGAACTGCCCCGGCACGGGAAGCACAAGCAGGCATATAAGAAAGTCTGCAAGAAAGAAGCCGCCCGCGCCCCGGCGGGGGAGAGCATCGAACAGCGGCCCCCGGAAGTGAATGACCGGCAGGAGTTCGGACACTGGGAGGGCGACACGGTGTATAGCGGCAAAGGTCAGATTAAGACGACCTGCGCACTCTTCACCATGACGGAGCGCAAGACGCGCAACGAGATTATAATAGGAGTTCCGAACCGCAAGGCAGAAACCATTGTGAAAGCGGTTGACGCGCTGGAAAGGAAGCTGGGCGCAAGGAAGTTCCGGCTGATCTTCAAGAGCATCACGTTTGACAATGGCACAGAATTTGCGGCGGCGGATATGCTGGAACGGTCGTGCATCAACAAGACCATCCCGCGGACAAAGGTTTACTTCTGCCATCCCTATTCTTCATGGGAGCGCGGCAGCAATGAACACGTCAACGGCATGATTCGCAGGAAGCACCCGAAAGGTACGGACTTCTCAAAGGTTTCCAAAGAACAGTTAGCAGCGACAGAGAAGTGGATCAATGAGTACCCACGGAAAATCTTCGGGTATAAGAGTAGCGCAATCATGTTCCAACAGTGTTTGAATGAACTTGGCATAGCCATGTAAGAAAAGTGCAACACCACACCCAGAAAGAAAGCGTGGTGATAAAGAAAATACGGCGAACTGAATAGCTCAAAGGTTGGCTGCAAGAAAAGTGAAACCTTGACGGCCTATTTGTATTGTTTCAAAATGAACAGAAATCTCTCTGAATTTTTGTAGAATTTAATGGTTGACTTCCGAGCCCAGCTTACAGGAAATCCGGCCTTGACAGCACTGCGGAAATATGGTAAAATATTGCCTGTTGCAGCAGATGTGCAATGTGCTACTGTGGCTCAGCTGGTAGAGCAGCTCACTCGTAATGAGCAGGTCGCCTGTTCGAATCAGGTCAGTAGCTCCAAAGAGAAACCCCCGAAAGTTGGCTTGTGAAGCCGGTTTTCGGGGGTTTTTGTTTGTGTGGAAGGGGATGGGAAAGTGAGCGGATATGCCTTGATTACCCCTGTTTATCTGGAAATTGCTTTATTTAGTGGCGCAAAAGACGGCGCAATAAAAGAACGGTACAAAACTGCATCGTGCTTAAAAATGGGCAAACAAAAACCACGGTGCGTGTGCATCGTGGTTTAGAAAATCAGATTCAGTCCAGCAGTTCCAATTCGGAGGCTGAACAGGTGTACAGTGGCCACCGCCCCGGATAGCCGCTGGTGTCACCAGGCTTGCGTTCCTCATCGACCTCCACTGTGAAATGACCATTGAGGACATCAACAATAATGCCAGTAACGCCACTGGATTTGATTTTCACATGGTCAAACAGTTTCATTATCATCTTTGGCTATTGGCTTCTCCTCATTCGGAAATTATTTCAAACAGTTGCGGTGGATAGGCGTATTCTTCATGTATTTCATCTACGATGCCGTACCAATGCGTTCCTTTTTTGTGGGCTTTAATACGCGGGCATCGTAAATCTTTCCATTGCGCAATGCAATAGGATCGTCTTTTTCGATAAATCTTACTTTAATCATATCGCCTGTGCACATAGTAGTTCGGTTTTTGATAAGGTGATATCACATTTTAGCTTGTTGCAAACTCATTTCGTTTGCACCGCCGGGAAGGTTGGGCTCGAAAAGCTGCACAGGGTCATTTTCCCAACCACAGACATCACAGATGTCACGTTCTGCAACATGGGTCTTGCCGCATACTGGGCAAGGAATCGTTTCCGTCATGATTATGTCTCTCCGTTTTTATTATAAAAAAGATACTCCCACACTGCTCCCGAAGGCAGTGCGGTGTACCCTTGCGGATGCACAGGAAGTATCTTATGCAATGAGTATAGCGCCGGACGCTGTAAAATACAATGGAAAATTCGGAATGATCTTATTTTGTATGCGGTGGCATGACCGCCTTGATGTGGGGTTGCTTCTGCGGTATACTGGGGCAGAAGGAAGGCGATGAAAATGGATTTTTCTGAAATTGCAGCGATCGTGGCTATTATTGGAGCCGTTGTATCTCCGGTAGCAACGACATATCTGAACAACAAACACGCAGAAAAAATGAGACAACTGGAATACGAACATCAGGACAAGATAGAAAAACAGCAGCACGATCGTGAGATCTATGAAGGGTACATTCGTGCGGCGGGGGCTTGTGTTCAGGCCGCCAACACAGACGCTCTTCAAGAATTTGGAAAACATTCTGCGCTGGCAATGTACTATGTCGCAGAAGATGTTCGGCAAGATATGATGAGACTGGAAAAGATCAATCGGTACTCAGATGAACGGACACAGCGTGTTGAACTTTTGAATCAGATCATCGGTAAACTGCGGGAGTTGCGGACAGCAGATCTCGGATCAAGAGAATGACAGTGTATATCCACGCCCTCCGCGAGGAGGGCGACCTGAAAAACCATGATGCAAGGCTTACCGCTCAGCAATTTCTATCCACGCCCTCCGCGAGGAGGGCGACTGGAGCGGGATTTCCCGCTCAACCGGGGGTTGAAAATTTCTATCCACGCCCTCCGCGAGGAGGGCGACTGTTACTGTGCGTCCCTGCCGGGTACATGTCAGGATTTCTATCCACGCCCTCCGCGAGGAGGGCGACGTCGAAGTCCAGGCCGTCCATAAAGCCGGAAACATTTCTATCCACGCCCTCCGCGAGGAGGGCGACGTGTGTGTGCGAACATTATTATAGTATAGGCGGCATTTCTATCCACGCCCTCCGCGAGGAGGGCGACGCAATGACGGCGCGGGCGGCGCTCAAAAGGCGGTATTTCTATCCACGCCCTCCGCGAGGAGGGCGACGGCAGCGTGTAGCTGTTTGCTTTCCAAGTACTTGAATTTCTATCCACGCCCTCCGCGAGGAGGGCGACCAGGGGCAATACAAAACTAAAATCGTCAGACAACAGTATTTCTATCCACGCCCTCCGCGAGGAGGGCGACTCTTCCAGTGTAGTAGATACAGTATACAAGGTGTATTTCTATCCACGCCCTCCGCGAGGAGGGCGACGTAGCCGCTTCCCAGGTTTTTCCATACTGCTTATATTTCTATCCACGCCCTCCGCGAGGAGGGCGACCGAACCAGGTAACGGTTTTTGACGTCCTGGGTGATATTTCTATCCACGCCCTCCGCGAGGAGGGCGACTGGTGCTTGCAGCCGCGGTCTGTTCGGTCTCAGATTTCTATCCACGCCCTCCGCGAGGAGGGCGACCCCGGCGGCCGCCCAGATGGCAGAGCAAATCGAAATTTCTATCCACGCCCTCCGCGAGGAGGGCGACGCGGCTGTTGTGCACGATGCTCTGGAACTTGCCATTTCTATCCACGCCCTCCGCGAGGAGGGCGACAAAGCACGCCAAGCCATTTCAAAGCTTCCAACGCCAATTTCTATCCACGCCCTCCGCGAGGAGGGCGACAGTTCGGATTCTCAACAATTTCAACAATGTCGAGTTATTTCTATCCACGCCCTCCGCGAGGAGGGCGACACCAGAGCCTGACACCGACCATGGGTGTCAAGCAATTTCTATCCACGCCCTCCGCGAGGAGGGCGACACCAGAGCCTGACACCGACCATGGGTGTCAAGCAATTTCTATCCACGCCCTCCGCGAGGAGGGCGACCCCCGGCGGGCTGCTGCACCCACCGGGGAAGGTCTATTTCTATCCACGCCCTCCGCGAGGAGGGCGACTCGCCGATCTTGGGCATCCAGTATTCCCACGCGAGATTTCTATCCACGCCCTCCGCGAGGAGGGCGACTCAGCCCCCGGCTGTTCAGATCGTTGGCGATATCAACATTTCTATCCACGCCCTCCGCGAGGAGGGCGACACAAACAGTCCGAGCCTTACACCGCGAACCAGTAAGATTTCTATCCACGCCCTCCGCGAGGAGGGCGACCGAGTGCTTCAAGCGCAGGATCAAGCCGAACGTATTTCTATCCACGCCCTCCGCGAGGAGGGCGACTTGTGTCTGTATATTACCATACACACGCATGGTAAACATTTCTATCCACGCCCTCCGCGAGGAGGGCGACAGGCTCTCAACTAAGGTAGTGGTAGTCATATTACAATTTCTATCCACGCCCTCCGCGAGGAGGGCGACTCTTGTTGCTGGCGACTCCGACCATCTTCTTTCCATTTCTATCCACGCCCTCCGCGAGGAGGGCGACTGGCGAGGCCGTACTTGGTGACCAGCGAGTTGTAATTTCTATCCACGCCCTCCGCGAGGAGGGCGACGTGTTTTCCATTTCGGATTATCCTTTCTTTTCAAAATTTCTATCCACGCCCTCCGCGAGGAGGGCGACCTGCTTTATTACGCACTGCCACGGAGACCACAGCATTTCTATCCACGCCCTCCGCGAGGAGGGCGACTCTGCGAAAGCCTGTCCGATGCAGTAAGCAGTCTGATTTCTATCCACGCCCTCCGCGAGGAGGGCGACCAAGCAGTGGAAACGCAGCTGGAGTGAAAAAGAGATTTCTATCCACGCCCTCCGCGAGGAGGGCGACGCAACGATTCTGTCAGACAGTGTGTGGGCAAACGATTTCTATCCACGCCCTCCGCGAGGAGGGCGACGTGAAATTCAGCATGAAGCACTTTGAGAAAGGAGAATTTCTATCCACGCCCTCCGCGAGGAGGGCGACCATTTTCGAACGGGATGCCAGAACGGGAACCAGGTACATTTCTATCCACGCCCTCCGCGAGGAGGGCGACCCAAGCCTGATAAACGTAGCTGGAAACCTACTACATTTCTATCCACGCCCTCCGCGAGGAGGGCGACCGAAGTGTTCCCAGAGCAAGCGCGCAGGAACAAAATTTCTATCCACGCCCTCCGCGAGGAGGGCGACCAAGATCTCCCTCGTTGATGGTTGTCAGCAGATTAAAGATTTCTATCCACGCCCTCCGCGAGGAGGGCGACTTTCTCCTCCTGTGAAATTTTTATCTGTGCTGTTTAGATTTCTATCCACGCCCTCCGCGAGGAGGGCGACGCAGGTCTCTTTCATGCCTTGCCGATTTTTGCAATATTTCTATCCACGCCCTCCGCGAGGAGGGCGACATTCTGGCAATGCTTCCCATTTCGCAATCTTCTGGTATTTCTATCCACGCCCTCCGCGAGGAGGGCGACCTGGCCTGTCAACGTGGGATGCCACGATACCGAGAAATTTCTATCCACGCCCTCCGCGAGGAGGGCGACTTATGTAAGTTCTTCCCGCCTGATATGTGCAATATTTCTATCCACGCCCTCCGCGAGGAGGGCGACGTTTCCATTCCGTTCAACTGGCAAGCTGACAATATATTTCTATCCACGCCCTCCGCGAGGAGGGCGACGTCAAGCCCATTATACAGGAGCTGACCCGCAAAGTATTTCTATCCACGCCCTCCGCGAGGAGGGCGACTGTCTAACTTCTCTTATTTTATGAAAGCCAACAAGATTTCTATCCACGCCCTCCGCGAGGAGGGCGACTTCAACTCTACCATTGAACAAGGTACGATTGAAGCATTTCTATCCACGCCCTCCGCGAGGAGGGCGACTGATTGTGCAGTTTCACAAGGTCAGCCCAGAAAATTTCTATCCACGCCCTCCGCGAGGAGGGCGACCCTTGAAAGTTTTTGCGGCTTTCTGCTCTACGTTATTTCTATCCACGCCCTCCGCGAGGAGGGCGACCGTTTGAGAACACGGGCATAGAGCGTTTCCAGCAAGATTTCTATCCACGCCCTCCGCGAGGAGGGCGACCGCACTGGTGGCCGCAATGCTGGCAGGCACCGCACCATTTCTATCCACGCCCTCCGCGAGGAGGGCGACCAGCGTTCCTCGCGCACGTTTAACGCACGCGATAATATTTCTATCCACGCCCTCCGCGAGGAGGGCGACTTGGCCTACCGGGTTTCGTGCAAAGGAGCGTAAAATATTTCTATCCACGCCCTCCGCGAGGAGGGCGACCGTGTTCATTTCGTGGTGATCTCCCCGGCGGGGATTTCTATCCACGCCCTCCGCGAGGAGGGCGACTGGAAGTCAAGGAGGTCTAAGACATGAAACTCTACATTTCTATCCACGCCCTCCGCGAGGAGGGCGACTCGATGACGTGAGCGTTGAAGATGCTGCGCAGATATTTCTATCCACGCCCTCCGCGAGGAGGGCGACGAACTTCATGCTGAAAACCTCCGATTTACTCTTGACATTTCTATCCACGCCCTCCGCGAGGAGGGCGACCGTGTTGGTTATATCGGATGTTTCACAGGTACTTGATTTCTATCCACGCCCTCCGCGAGGAGGGCGACCCACGGCCACGCAGATGTTCGCAGCTCCAGCAGATTTCTATCCACGCCCTCCGCGAGGAGGGCGACGGACTTTGACACCGGTGACTTCACCGAAAACAAAGATTTCTATCCACGCCCTCCGCGAGGAGGGCGACTTCCATGCCCTTGACAACTGCCAGGTATGCAGCATATTTCTATCCACGCCCTCCGCGAGGAGGGCGACAGCTGCAACGAACGCCAGCTTGAAACCGCATTCATATTTCTATCCACGCCCTCCGCGAGGAGGGCGACCAGGTTCACGTTGTCACTGTTGCCCACGGTGGTGTATTTCTATCCACGCCCTCCGCGAGGAGGGCGACCATAGGTGTTTTAACATCTGTAGTATCTTTCAACTATTTCTATCCACGCCCTCCGCGAGGAGGGCGACCTTTCAAAGTTTGCAAACCTGTATCAAGTCAATACATTTCTATCCACGCCCTCCGCGAGGAGGGCGACTTATACTGTTCTTCAACAATAATATCATAGTAGTATTTCTATCCACGCCCTCCGCGAGGAGGGCGACTTGTGGTATCATTTTTGTTCTGATTATCGTTTACATTTCTATCCACGCCCTCCGCGAGGAGGGCGACTGCAGTAACCTTGATACACTTGTTATCACTGTTGAATTTCTATCCACGCCCTCCGCGAGGAGGGCGACTATTTGTTCTTTGCAGTTGATGTTGATACAGATGATATTTCTATCCACGCCCTCCGCGAGGAGGGCGACCTTGAAAGCGTTCTTTCACCATAGTTTGAAATGTATTTCTATCCACGCCCTCCGCGAGGAGGGCGACGATCCTGGTATTCACCAGCATCATCCACCAGGGCATTTCTATCCACGCCCTCCGCGAGGAGGGCGACACTGCATCACTGATAACATCCCCGTGGTGATGGATATTTCTATCCACGCCCTCCGCGAGGAGGGCGACGATCAGGGCCGCAAAACAGAAAGCGGCAGAAGAAATTTCTATCCACGCCCTCCGCGAGGAGGGCGACCGGATCAGGGCCGCAAAACAGAAAGCGGCAGAAGAATTTCTATCCACGCCCTCCGCGAGGAGGGCGACGTCCAATGGCGCAAAGCGGGCATTTCTGGAGGATGCATTTCTATCCACGCCCTCCGCGAGGAGGGCGACCGCGCTGGTCTAATCTGGAGCCTACCGCAGAGATCATTTCTATCCACGCCCTCCGCGAGGAGGGCGACCGGGCTGTGTCGATGCAGACAGCGGGCGATCTGCATTTCTATCCACGCCCTCCGCGAGGAGGGCGACTATCCCGGAGAAAGGTGGTTTCATTGCACGTTCCATTTCTATCCACGCCCTCCGCGAGGAGGGCGACTTCCGGGAAAGGCTATGTCAATCCGATTGCGTACAATTTCTATCCACGCCCTCCGCGAGGAGGGCGACTCCTTTGTTGGACTGGATAAGGGTTCCAAGTCTGCATTTCTATCCACGCCCTCCGCGAGGAGGGCGACTGAACGAGCTGGCGGTCACTGAAAACCTGATTGCATTTCTATCCACGCCCTCCGCGAGGAGGGCGACGGCGGCATTGGATCGCTAATCATCGGCTTTATCATTTCTATCCACGCCCTCCGCGAGGAGGGCGACCTACTCATCCATGAAGTTGGCCTACGACAAGATATTTCTATCCACGCCCTCCGCGAGGAGGGCGACATCAAGAAGGAGGTTTCCTAATGGCTACTAAGAAATTTCTATCCACGCCCTCCGCGAGGAGGGCGACGATCGAGATTGTTGTCGAGGTCAGCAAGCAGAAATATTTCTATCCACGCCCTCCGCGAGGAGGGCGACGACGCGGTGCAGTCTGGTGATTGGGCTACCGTTACATTTCTATCCACGCCCTCCGCGAGGAGGGCGACGCGTGGATGAAGATGTCATCCGGGCACTGGATCGGATTTCTATCCACGCCCTCCGCGAGGAGGGCGACGAATCTACATCCATCAAGACGACTGACCGTTCCCATTTCTATCCACGCCCTCCGCGAGGAGGGCGACAATGACCAAGTATACTAAGTTCGAGGCAATCTTCAATTTCTATCCACGCCCTCCGCGAGGAGGGCGACGCGGGCATCCCGCCCTCAATGCGGGTGTCTGAGATTTCTATCCACGCCCTCCGCGAGGAGGGCGACGCGGAGCTTTTCCGCCTTGAGGGACGTTCTGGTTATTTCTATCCACGCCCTCCGCGAGGAGGGCGACCTATGTTGTTTATATTGTCAGCAGGGCAAAAAGATTTCTATCCACGCCCTCCGCGAGGAGGGCGACGGGACGTCGTCCAGCCGGACGACACCGCAGAGGGTGATTTCTATCCACGCCCTCCGCGAGGAGGGCGACCGCTTTACAGAGCATCCGAGCGGGACAGAAAGCATTTCTATCCACGCCCTCCGCGAGGAGGGCGACTTTCCTCCAGCGGTTGTCGCCATAGGCGGCGGTATATTTCTATCCACGCCCTCCGCGAGGAGGGCGACCCAATCTGGAAAACATGAAACTGCTGACCTATCTATTTCTATCCACGCCCTCCGCGAGGAGGGCGACAAGGGCAGATTTCCCGGCGTTCTTCAGGATTTTCATATTTCTATCCACGCCCTCCGCGAGGAGGGCGACACAGTGAACGCCGTGTGATAGTAACCGCTTCTGTATTTCTATCCACGCCCTCCGCGAGGAGGGCGACGATCAAAAAGGAGGTTTCCTAATGGCTACTAAGAAATTTCTATCCACGCCCTCCGCGAGGAGGGCGACCATTATGACACGGGAACACGTTGATGACTGTTTCCATTTCTATCCACGCCCTCCGCGAGGAGGGCGACGCGGTTTATCGACTGTGGGGCTGATCCTGACCAGAATTTCTATCCACGCCCTCCGCGAGGAGGGCGACGTGGCCTGATAGGGCTGCGCCCCATTTTTATTTGTATTTCTATCCACGCCCTCCGCGAGGAGGGCGACGATCATTTCAGAGGACGCACGTCACCGGCTCTGGAATTTCTATCCACGCCCTCCGCGAGGAGGGCGACAAATAATCCGGGCCAAATAACGATCCATAGGAGGTATTTCTATCCACGCCCTCCGCGAGGAGGGCGACGCCGCAGAAACTCTTTCAGGGTGCCCTCAAAGTTATTTCTATCCACGCCCTCCGCGAGGAGGGCGACACCAAGATCAGCCCGAACAGGACAAGCCCCCGCAAATTTCTATCCACGCCCTCCGCGAGGAGGGCGACGCGACGCTCTCGTCTGCGCTGACCGAAATGCTGTATTTCTATCCACGCCCTCCGCGAGGAGGGCGACGCGACGCTCTCGTCTGCGCTGACCGAAATGCTGTATTTCTATCCACGCCCTCCGCGAGGAGGGCGACTGGCACCAATCTGGGCACCTTCCTTGCCAAAGAAATTTCTATCCACGCCCTCCGCGAGGAGGGCGACACGCACTCCAGCAGTTACAGGATGAACTACTGGAAATTTCTATCCACGCCCTCCGCGAGGAGGGCGACCCGCTCAATTCTGAAACCTTCAGCGCTGCGGCGTCCATTTCTATCCACGCCCTCCGCGAGGAGGGCGACGGAGCCGTGCCAGATGGCCAGCACAAAGAACCTATTTCTATCCACGCCCTCCGCGAGGAGGGCGACAACAAGTATCACGACCTTGTAACGGAGATGCTCGATTTCTATCCACGCCCTCCGCGAGGAGGGCGACAACTGCAATCCGCTGACAACTACCGGGAGCTGATATTTCTATCCACGCCCTCCGCGAGGAGGGCGACTCGCAACATGCTGAGAAGCTGGCGGAAGTCCGATATTTCTATCCACGCCCTCCGCGAGGAGGGCGACTTCGTGATAACGCCGCCCACATTATCCCAGTCGATATTTCTATCCACGCCCTCCGCGAGGAGGGCGACCCAGCAGATCAAGACGTTTTACCGGGATGGCAATGGATTTCTATCCACGCCCTCCGCGAGGAGGGCGACGGCTCTCAACAGGTCAGTGACAGATCGCCCGAAGTTATTTCTATCCACGCCCTCCGCGAGGAGGGCGACGTCAACTTAGCCGTCGGCCGGGATAGACAGGGCCACATTTCTATCCACGCCCTCCGCGAGGAGGGCGACGCTTGAAATACTCCACAATGTAGCTGACAGAGCCATATTTCTATCCACGCCCTCCGCGAGGAGGGCGACCCAAGCTGGTGGAGCAGCTGGACGATACCAGCAAAATTTCTATCCACGCCCTCCGCGAGGAGGGCGACAGAGTGGACGCGGATCATCATGGAGGATGCTGCATTTCTATCCACGCCCTCCGCGAGGAGGGCGACGACTGACGGCAGCGCTGCCACGCTTTACTTTTGTATTTCTATCCACGCCCTCCGCGAGGAGGGCGACTGCCCGCCGGGGGCGGGTGCCTTGATGTAGTCCCCATTTCTATCCACGCCCTCCGCGAGGAGGGCGACCCATGCGCCTGATTGACTGCTGGATGGCCTTACAGGATTTCTATCCACGCCCTCCGCGAGGAGGGCGACATCCCGCAGGTAGTCCACCGCGGCCTGCGGTCTTACATTTCTATCCACGCCCTCCGCGAGGAGGGCGACTAAAACCTTTTTCCTTGCGTGCTTCTTTGATTTTATTTCTATCCACGCCCTCCGCGAGGAGGGCGACGACCGACCGTCACCGTCCGGCTGGGCGATGACGGATTTCTATCCACGCCCTCCGCGAGGAGGGCGACAACTCCTCACAGATGGTCTTTGCCACCGGCTTGGTATTTCTATCCACGCCCTCCGCGAGGAGGGCGACTCGTTCCGCCTGACCAAGACAGGCAAGGTAGTGCAATTTCTATCCACGCCCTCCGCGAGGAGGGCGACCCGTCCGGCTGGGCGATGACGGAAACCCGGAGATATTTCTATCCACGCCCTCCGCGAGGAGGGCGACGCGGATCGAATTGAGCACCGAGGCCCACGAAAAAGATTTCTATCCACGCCCTCCGCGAGGAGGGCGACCTTACCCTCTGGTGTCAGGCGATAGATAAAGCCGAGAATTTCTATCCACGCCCTCCGCGAGGAGGGCGACTTAATGACAGTATTTGCCGAAACGCCGCAATATAATTTCTATCCACGCCCTCCGCGAGGAGGGCGACCTTGGTCAGGGTCTCCGTGGTGGTCACCGTAATAATTTCTATCCACGCCCTCCGCGAGGAGGGCGACCAGGGCTCCAGTACCTTCACCACTGGCGAAATGAATTTCTATCCACGCCCTCCGCGAGGAGGGCGACCACGTCCTCACGCGGCCAGCCAGAGATACAGGGATATTTCTATCCACGCCCTCCGCGAGGAGGGCGACGCCCAGAGAGCCTCTTCCGTGTCGGGCGGAATATCATTTCTATCCACGCCCTCCGCGAGGAGGGCGACCGCTCCCTTATCATCGGCGACGCCAAACCGAAGAAGATTTCTATCCACGCCCTCCGCGAGGAGGGCGACGGACCCACCGATCCGACCATGGGCGTCCAATAACATTTCTATCCACGCCCTCCGCGAGGAGGGCGACTGCCGCTGGGCGTACTTCTTTCTGGGCTGACCTTGTGATTTCTATCCACGCCCTCCGCGAGGAGGGCGACAAGATGATGTCCGGCGCATACGATGCAATGACGAAATTTCTATCCACGCCCTCCGCGAGGAGGGCGACGCGTGTCCGCAAGACCCCTAACCGAGAACTGTGGGATTTCTATCCACGCCCTCCGCGAGGAGGGCGACTTCCATTCACTGATTGGACGGCGGAATGCGGTGTATTTCTATCCACGCCCTCCGCGAGGAGGGCGACGTTAGGTGTTAGAACACGCCCTAACGGTTTTGTTAATTTCTATCCACGCCCTCCGCGAGGAGGGCGACCGCCCGGTTCATCCCGGAGGTCTTGGAAATCATCAATTTCTATCCACGCCCTCCGCGAGGAGGGCGACCGCCCGGAAACGGGCAACCCCGAAAAAGAAAAGATTTCTATCCACGCCCTCCGCGAGGAGGGCGACCGTAGAAGTTGGTGCCGAAGATGGTCGGGTCGAGGATTTCTATCCACGCCCTCCGCGAGGAGGGCGACGCTTTTTCTGAAAGAGGTGGTTAAATGCCTACTGCATTTCTATCCACGCCCTCCGCGAGGAGGGCGACTGAACCTATGCGCGAAGAACGTCCGCCGAAAGGCATTTCTATCCACGCCCTCCGCGAGGAGGGCGACTATAGTTTCGGGGCCGGGAATGGATCCATCGGAAAGCATTTCTATCCACGCCCTCCGCGAGGAGGGCGACGCAGTATTTCAAGCAGACAATGGATGGGCACGATATTTCTATCCACGCCCTCCGCGAGGAGGGCGACTTTTTGATGATACGCACTCTCAGATGCCCATCAACATTTCTATCCACGCCCTCCGCGAGGAGGGCGACGCGCAGGAGGTGCACTGCAAATGGTGACACGAAGCATTTCTATCCACGCCCTCCGCGAGGAGGGCGACGGTGACGCGGCGGAATTTGCCCAGGTGATCCAAATTTCTATCCACGCCCTCCGCGAGGAGGGCGACAGCAAAAACAGAGAGAAAACCCTCTGCTTTTGTCTCATTATACACCTCCCTGCACAAATTGCAAAGAGGTGCCTGTAAAACAAACCGCAGAATCACACCGTTACTTGTGCAAACGGCTGGTATTCCGGTGCGAAGCGTCCGGGAAAACCATGTGTGCTGCCGGTTCGCACTGGCGGGGCATCAAAAGATCAGCACACTATCCTGCGCAAACTCCGGGTGCAGCCCAACATGCTCGACCTTAGTCTGGTAATTGTTGCCCAACTGGTAGAACCGTAGACTGTCCAAGGCAGGGTCGATCAGGGCGGTCAGCTCTGCCTTGAGCACCGCGTACTGCGATGCGTTCAGCAGGCACTCGAACACGGAATTCTGCACCCGCTGCCCATGATCCACGCACTTCTTGGCAACCTTGCGCAGCCGCTTGCGTCCGGCAGAGGTTTCGGTGTTTACATCGTAGGTGATCAGTACCAGCATGATTGCACCTCATTTCCAAAAAAACGGAGGGTAGACCTCTAGATCGCCCCGCAGGGTGCGCGCCAGCAGCAATGCCTGCACATAGGGCACAAGCCCCCAGCAGAGCTTTTCCTTTAAAAACGGGTGGGTGATGACTTCGCGTTTTTTCTGCTGCCATGCATTCAGGAACGCGCGGCGTCCTTCCTCGGTCAGCAGAACGGCACCGTTTTCCTGCTTTTCAAAGTGCTTTGCGCTCAGCACTTTCTGGTTGATACAGGACAGCACGAAACGGTCAGCCAAAACGGCGCGCAGTTCCTCCATGAGATCCAGCGCAAGGCTGCGCCGCCCGGGGCGGGCACGGTGCAGAAAACCCACATAGGGGTCCAGCCCGGTACCCTCCAGTGCGGCGGCACAATCGCTGGCCAGCAGGGAATAGGCAAATGACAGCAGCGCGTTCACGTTGTCCAACGGCGGTCTGCGGCTGCGGCTGGTGAACACAAAAGCATCGTTCTGCTGTAAGATCAGCGCATTGAACCGGTCGAAATACCGCTGTGCGGCTTCGCCCTCCAGCCCGCGCAGCTGCTCCAGATCTTCGCAGCTTTCCACCAGCGGCAGGGCAGCAGCCAGCTGGGCGCTGGTCTGTTTCAATTCGTCCACGGGCACCCGCTGCGGGTGATCCCGTGTGGCACGCTCCAGCACCCAGCGGGCATTGTACACCTTGCCCAGAATAAAGCTGCGGGCATAGCTGCAGCTGAGCGCTTCACTGGCGGCAACGGCGTACTGGGTCTGCCGCAGCAATACGTTGCCGCGTTCCTCGCCCACAGTGCGCGCTAAAAAGCGGCCGCGCGGGCTATAAAAACTCAGGTCGATGCCCATACGCCCGCATTTGCCCATCAGTGCGGGGCTGGCACCGCTGTAACTGAAGCAGAGGACGCTTTCCAGCGTGTGCAGCGGCACCCGCCCGACCTCAGCTTTTCCACGGCTGACCACAACATTTTCGCCGTCCAGCGTGAGGTAAGCGTCCTCGCTGAGGACGAACAGGGTGTTCAGGAATTGTCGCATGGTGTCACCTCCGTGGCCGCAGCCTCGTCCAGATAACGCCGCAGATAGTCTTTGGCGTCTGCCTTCTGGCAGAGCACCGGCAGGCAGAGCTCTTTCAGGGAGCAGGCGTTGCAGTGCTTGCCGGGCTTTACCTTTGGGGTGTAGCCGCGGGCAAAATACTGGTTCATCTCGTCTGCCATCTGCCGGGTGGTGCTGCGCAGTTCGTCGGTAAAAGGTACGGCTTCCCGCCGTTTGGTCTCGCAGTAATACAGCGCCCCTTCCGGGATATGGCACACCAGCATTTCTTCCAGCGCCATGGCCTGTGCGCATAATTGCAGTCGGTCAGCATCGGTTTCTTTTGCGTGGCCGTGCTTGTACTCCACTGGGTAGGGCTGCCAGCGCCCGGGGGTTCTTTGCAGCGGAATACCATCTGCGCAAGCCCGAAACTCCACCACGTCGCAGTTGCCCGCCATCCGCAGCCGGTGGCTGACCACCCGCATGCCCCGGGTGATCAGCAACTCGCCCCGGCGCTCGGTGCGAGTGTCATCGTGGCAGCGGGCATGATCCAGATGCCCTTCGGTGGTGCGCAGATTTTCAGCCCATTGCTGCTCCAGATAGGCCAGTGCCCACTGACGGCGGCAGAAGGCAAAGTGCTGGATACCGGACATTTGCAGGTAGTCGTCCGGCGCGTCCATCAGTGGAACCTCTCGCAGTGCACACCCTCCGGCAGGGTGTCGGCCACCGTAACGGTGTAGTCATGATAGCTGCGGGGCGCGACCACCTCGGCCTTGTGCGCCACGGTAACGGCATCAAACAGCTTGTAGGCGGGCGCATTGCCCAACTCGGAATCGTGCTTGAACACGATCAGCTCCCGCACGGCCATCTTGCCGCGTGCAGCGCTGTGGTCGTTCTCGAACATATTCAGGATAGCCTGCCACAGCAGCTGCAAGTCCTCCTCCGAGAAGCCGGTGGTCTTGCGGGCAAGATTGGCAGAAACGTAACCCTCGGCACGGTACAGGCCGTAGGGCACGATATGCTTGTTGCCCATTTCGCTGTTCTTCTTTTCAGCGTCTGCCTCGGTGGTGATGGCTACGCGGGTAATGGTCACCTCCTGCGGCACGATAGGGTCCACAGAGCGGGCAAAGCTCAGCTGCACCGGGCCGCGCACCTGACCGCAGTTCAGCGCACCCTTGACAAAGGTGGTCATCACGGCACCGAAAGTGCGGATATCGTAGAAATGCTCGCACATATAATCCCGCAGTTTGCGGTCAATCTCCGGGTCGCTTTTCTTGGCCTTTTTCAGGTCGTCTTTGAGGGTCAGACCGTTGTGCTCCAGCGCCTCGGCATCGCTGCGGTTCAGGGGCACGCCCTCCTTGACATAGATGCGGTAATTGTCGGCATCGGGGGCGTCCTCTTTCAGCATCTCCACATAGTTGCGGATCTTGCGCTTCAGGCAGACGTCGGTCACCAGACCGTAGCCGGTCTCGGGGTCGATGCGGGGCATATTGCCGGCATCGGGGTCACCGTTGGGGTTGCCGTTCTCCACATCGAACAGAATGACGAAATCGTAGCGGTTCTTGATAGGTGCAGACATTTTTTATTCCTCCTCGTTCTTTTTGGCAAAGCGTTTCTGGGTCTGGTGGTAGTAGCCGATGGCAAATTTGCCCTGATCCGGCAGGCTGAGCCGAGCGGGGAAACCGCTTTCCGGCAGCTGCGCCATCAGTTCGGTGATCTGACTATCGTAGTAGGTGGCAAGGCCGTCGTTCAGCTTGCGCAGATGCTTCTGGCTCAGCCGCAGCAGGGTGGGGAAGGCCATGCCCGGCGTGGCACAGGCGGCGTTGAAATACCGGTCCTTGATGGTGGTGTTGATGCCGGGGTTTGCAGCTTTTTGCACAGCCTCCAGCACAGAGAACAGCCGCCCCAGAAGATAGGGAACATTTGTGGTTTCGTTCAGGCTCACAGTATAGACCTCCTTGTTCAGTTCGGTAGGGTAATTACGCAGGTAATATGCTTTGATCACAGCAGCCCGGCCGCGGGTCACGGCCTGCTCGGCACGGATGCGCAGGGTCACACCGTTCAATAGGGTGGCGGGGTAACGCCCGCCGGTCAGCACGGCGCGCAGCAGGTCGCCTGCCAGCTGCGGCGACGGCTTTGCGGGCTGTCCGGGCACGGTGCGGGTGGTCTCGTTTACCACAGCCCAGATGGGCAGGGTGCGGAACTTTTCTTTTTCCGAGCAGTCGATTGCCATTTCCTCGGCGTGCTTTTGCAGGTTTTGCGCAAAGCTGCCGAAGGTGTCTCGCAAAAAGAACCGCACCGACAGGCGGGAAGCGTTGGGTGCCAGTCCCAATAGATAAAAGTGCTGGTCGGGCGAAAGCTCTTTTTCCAAAAAAGGCACTGTCTGCCCGACAGACAGACGTTTGAGCGCAGCCTGTACATCGCTTTCCTGAATGCCTGCGGCTTCGTCTGCGCCAAACAGGAACATACTCATGGCATCCTGATAGACCGGCTCCGCGTTTTCTGCCCAGCACAAAATGGTGGTATCGCCAACGTGCTTGCAGTGGTCGCGGTCAGCAAGCAGGCGGTTCAGCGCAGTGGTATAGGCAAAGGCTGCATACTCACTCATGGGGGCGTTCTCGCCCTGCTCGTGGCCGTAGGAGCAAAAGGCGGGCGCGTTGAAGGACACCAGTGCCGCGCCGGAACTCTGCGCACCCTGTACTCCCATGATGGACGGGTGCACCAGTGCAGCAGGCGCTTGCTTACCGGTGATCAGGCACTGTACCGTGTCTGCACCTGCAGAGCGGTCGTTGTAGTGCGCCTGCCATGCGTTTTGAATGGCAGGGTCGTCGTTGACAAAACTGTGGCTGTGGTCGGCGGCTTCGTAGCCGAAGATCAGGTTGGCGTTGCCTGTGATCTCCTTCCACTGCTCAGCCAATAGGGGATGCGTAGCAGCCTGCGCCGGGTCCCAGCGGTCAAAATAAGCAAGGATCGCCCGGGCTGCGGGGCTGTCAACATCGTCCAACAGCCTGTGGTGCAGCGCCGCACAGGCATCGAAGCACTGCTTTGCACGCTCCGGCTTGCCTTTTTCGTCTGCGCCCAACAGATAGGAGGAATTATCGCACAGCAGGTTTGCCGAAACACCGGCCGTGCGCTTGACGTGTGCCGGTACGCGCATTGCACGCGGGGCAAGGACTGTCTTTTTGCCCATCTTCGTTTCCGTGCGCAGGTCGAGCACGGAGACCAGCTGCCCGGCATCGTTCAGGCGCAGCTCATAGCTCACTTTAAAGCTGTCGTCCCAGCCGGGGGCAGAAAGCTTGCCCTGCCGGACAAGCTGCTCGTAATAGGCGGTAAGTGCCTGTAAGATCATGTAAACACCTCCACATCCCGGCAGTCCAGAACGCCGTTCTCCAGCCTTGCCCGGAAGAACTGGGAACGGATATTTTCCGAGTCGGAGTAGTCCAGATCATACAGCATAAAGCCCAGATCCTGCGTGAGCGGCAGTGCGGGGATCTCCTCAGCGCTGCCGTGCCATTCCCGGAAATTTGCCGGAAACTCCCGGCAGCCAAAGCAGGGCTGGTGATAGCACTGTCCCTTATTCAGCCGCCGCCGCAGGATATCCTGAAATTTGCCCGGGTTATCGCCGGGTGCGGCTTTTTCGGTCATAGTAAAATGGCATTTGATCACGTAATGCACATCCTGCAGCACCAGTGCTGCCCGCTGCTGGATATTCTCTGCCGTGCACAGCATGGGCACCTCGCCGCCCTTGGCTGCACTGAGCACCGCCGAGGACAGCAGGGTAGCCTTGACCTCGTTGCGCCGGATACTGGCAAACCGCACCGGCTTGAGCAGATAGATGCGGTCGATATGGTACTTCATGCCCGGGTGCCAGTAGATGGCCTCCACCAGCCCGCGCGCCGCCGAGGGCGTCATGATGTCATAGGATACACGCTCGGTTTTCATCTCGGGTCTTGAAAAGCAGGCGTAGTCGCCCCAGACCTCGATCAACATGGACATGAACACCACCTCCTTTCAAAGCTTATTTGAATCTTCAGGCAAAGAGAAAACTTGCCCACATAAACCACCTCTTTCTACATTTCAATTACTAAGTAAAGGATGTATAAGGCTTTCTGAGCCTAGAATAACACAATTTGATCAATAATACAAGGGGAAACTTGCAATTTAATGCTTTTTTTCGTATACTGTTGCTGTCATCCGGTGTGTACACTGGGATGTGGATAGAAATAATTAGTAGGTCATGGATGTATGACGGGGAAACGGCAGAGCGACAGATGCTTTGCCGTTTCTTCATTTATCAAATACTATATTACAACAGATAAAATACAATAAAAAGGACTTCTAAACATTATCTTTTCCTTGTTTCTACTTTTTTGTCAGAAAAACAGACCTTTTCCGGTCTCCACGTCCATGGAAAGCCCGGTCTTGGCATCGTACAGGGTGCTGTCGGTCAGGATAGCGCTGCCGTTGGGCAGTGGAACCAGCGCCCCAGCGTCCCTCAATGCCTGAAACTGCTGGGCATAACAGGCTACGCTGTAAGCACCCAGCTTGCGGTAAAGTGCGCGGCTCACAGTTCCGCTGCGCAGCTGGTCGCAAAGGGCTTTTCCTTCGCCAACAGGCAGGTAAACAGTGCGGGTGGGGGCTTCGATCAGATGGAACTGCTCTGCCACCTGCGCAAACGGGAAAATGCAGCCCGAGATCCCCTTGCGCAGGGCATCCAGAATGCCGCTGGTGTCCAGTGCGGCCTCGCCCCGCGCAAAATACAGCTCCTTAAAATAAGCCCTGACCGCCTCCGGGCTGTCCAGCGCTGCGGTGCAGCTTGCGGCATACTGCATGGCGTGTACGTTCTGGCGCAGCATCTGCGGGACGCCGCAGCCTTCCAGCTTAAAACGGTATACTAGGCTCTCTTCTGCGCTGCGGTGTCCCTCCCGGTTGCAGCGCCCGGCGGTCTGCAAAAGGGAATCCAGCCCGCACAGCTCCCGGTATGCGGCGGGGAAATCCACGTCCACACCGGCTTCGATCAGCGAGGTGGACACCACCCGGCAAGGCAGCCCATCCCGCAGCCGCTGCCGGATCTCTGCC
>Ga0129312_1000666_pt1 | contig 26349 bp, 24 predicted proteins | sample O827metagenome_FD_94434 | JGI IMG/M metagenome (GOLD analysis project Ga0129312, IMG submission 94434) | Orangutan group fecal microbial communities from Wisconsin, USA - O827 metagenome | ecosystem: Host-associated > Mammals > Digestive system > Large intestine > Fecal | place: USA: Wisconsin... | reverse complement strand
ATTATGACATTATACCACGCAGCTTTACCTTTTATTATATTTTATATGTATATTTAAAATATATAATTAAATATAGAACATTTTTTTGTACAAAGTGGTATTATATAAGAACCATATGCCCTATTGGCACATGGTTCTGCAAATACATCGGTAACGATGTGAAATTAATCAAAGGAGGTAAAGCAAATGAAATTCTTAGTATGTGAACATTGCGGCAATTTGATTGGCATGATTCGAGACAGCGGTGTTCCGATGGTATGCTGCGGACAGAAGATGACGGAACTGGTTCCCGGAACTTCGGACGGTGCAGTGGAAAAGCACGTGCCTTCCTATGTGGTTGATGGAAACAAGGTGAAGGTAACCGTCGGTTCGGTGGAACATCCAATGGTGGAAAATCACTATATTGAATGGATTGCCGTGGAGACGGAGAAAGGAGCTCAGCGGAAGACACTTCAGCCGGGCGACAAGCCGGCGCTGGAATTCGCGCTGACGGAGGACGATTCCGTTGTTGCGGTATACGCTTACTGCAACCTGCACGGACTCTGGAAAGCATAGTACAAAGTGAATGAAGAGAGCCCCGGGCAAATCGCCCGGGGCTCTTTCATTGTTATCCGATCTAAAAATAACTGATCAATGCCGTGCCCACGACCATGACCGCCAATCCGATGATCTTGCGCGAGGTCACCGGCTTCTTCGGAATTCCAAGGAATCCGGTGGCATCAATCACCACGCCGGCGAATGTCTGCCCCAGAATATTGAGGATGGCCGCCAGTCCCGTACCCATGAGCAGCTGCAGGATGACGTTTCCGCCCACAATGGTAAAAGAACACAGTCCGCCGGTCCACATCCACCAATGGCCCTTGATTTTCGGGAGGGTCTGGTCGATGATGCTGCCCGGGCCCTTGGTCAGGCGGAGGAAAAGAATCACTGCCAGTGCCCCCAGCAATCCCATAATCATGGAGATGATGGTGGCCCGAAAGCTGAGTCCCGCCACAATACCCAATCGTCCGTTCACCGCAATCTGCACGGAGCAAGCGACGCCCGCGATAAAATCCAGGAATCGGTAGAAGTTGATGCCCTTGGCTTTCTCCGGTGCGTCCGATTTGATGTTTCCGGAAACCGCCACCACGCTGGCAAAAACAAGTACCGCACCCACCGCTCTCAGGAGGGTCATGGGGATTACCGTAGATTCAAACACGCCGAAATGGTCAATGTACAGTCCGGACACAATCTGTCCCAGCACCAGAAAAACCACGGTCTCTACGCTTCCCAGCTTTGGCAGGCACAGAATGCTGAAGATGACGATGATGTCTCCGCAGATTCCGCCCGTCCAGATCCACCACGGCTCTTTGGCAATTGTCCCAAGCGGAATGTACAGATTGCCCTGAAGCACCAGCAGCACGCAGCCGGTGAGAATCATTGCCAATATGAATGTCGTACAACTCGGCAGAAGCGGCGATCGCAGGCGCTGGCTGAGCTTTGTGTTCAGACTTGTCATGATGGGCTGGGCGCAGCCCACCACGATGCCTAGAATAAAACCAATCATTACCTATAATGTCCTCTCTTATTGTTTCTTCCTTTGAAGTCTATCAAGGGCTTTTTCACTTTGCAAGGATATTTTCCCACCGGCTTTCAAACCATCACATTTTCTCATTTGTTGCCCCGTTTATGTTTAAATTCCAATGGTTCTATGATATTATTTTAAAGGTTATGGTTTTTGAAATGAGCCCTGTTTTTCAAGTAGTTGGGGCTTTCAAAAAGACAGATATACACAGCAAGGAGTGGAAAAGTGAATTACACCGAAGCCAGGGAATACCTGGATAACGTGTCCGCGTCCGGGATTATCCTGGGCCTGGACTCCATACGAGCGCTCATGGAAGAGCTGGATAACCCGCAGGACGATCTTCGAATTGTCCACATTGCGGGCACCAACGGAAAGGGCTCCATCCTTTCCTACACAAAGAACATCCTCATGGATGCGGGATACCGAGTGGGCTGCTACAGCTCCCCTTCCGTCTTCGGCTATCTGGAACGCTTTCAGATTGACGGCGAATGGATGGCTAAATCGGAATTTCCGGAACTTGTGCAGAAGGTAAAGGATGCGGCGGACCGAATGACGGCCAAAGGTCTGAACCATCCTACGGTTTTCGAACTGGAGACCGCTATCGCCTTTGAGTATTTCAAGGAGCGAAACTGTGACTACGTGATGCTGGAAACCGGCATGGGCGGTGACCTGGATTCCACTAACGTCATCAAAAGTCCGCTGGTATGCGCCTTTGCGTCCATCAGCATGGATCACATCGGGATCCTGGGACGCACCCTTCGGGAAATCGCCACCTGTAAGAGCGGCATCATCAAGCCGGGCGCTGCCGTTGTGACCGGACCTCAGGATCCGGAGGCCATGGAGGTTCTGGAAGAGGCGGCCAAAAACATGGGCTGCCGTATCACCCATACCGAGGACTGCATCCGGAAGGAACATACGCCGGAGGGTCAAACCTTCTTATATAAAGGAAGAGAATATTTTGTTAAGCTCTTGGGCCGGCATCAGCTCCGGAATGCGGCGGTAGCCATTGAGGTTGCTTCTGCCCTTCAGCGAACCGGTGCAGCCGTTACGGAAGAGAACATTCGAAACGGTCTTGCGGAAACCCGCTGGCCGGGTCGTCTGGAGATCATCCGAAAGGACTCCAAAATCTGGATTCTGGACGGCGCTCACAACGCAGCGGCGGCGGAATGCCTGGCGGAAACGCTCCGGGAATGCTGGCCGGACACGAAGTTCACCGCCGTTACCGGTGTTTTTAGGGATAAGGAGTATTCGAAAATCGCCGCAATTCTCAGCGGCGTGCTGCACCATGCGATCTGCATCGATTTGCCGGAGGTTGGCCGCAGCCTTCCGAAGGAGGAACTGGCTGCAGTGTACGAGAAGGTCGGTGTGAAATCGGACGTATCGGATTCCATCGAGACTGCCATAAAAGAAGCGACAGGCGACGCGGTACTGGTGACCGGCTCGCTCTCCCTGCTTCGGTCGGCCAAGGATGGGATTGAGAAATTTTATTTTTAGATAATTATTGCGAAAACTGTGAATAAAGAGAGGAGCACGGAAGTGGATACAGAAAAAATTAAAAATGCAGTTGTTATGCTACTCGAAGGAATCGGGGAGGACCCGAATCGGGAGGGGCTGGTGGAGACGCCGGATCGAATTGCGAAGATGTACGAGGAGATTTGCGGCGGAATGACGGTGGATGCCAAGGAGCATCTGTCGAAGGTTTTCACAGTTGACAGCGATGAGATGGTGGTGGAGAGAGATATTCATTTCTATTCCATGTGCGAGCATCACATGCTGCCCTTCTTCGGAAAGGTGCACATCGCCTACATTCCGAAGGGCGAGGTTGTGGGGCTGTCCAAGCTGGCCAGAACCGTGGAGGTGTATGCCAGAAGGCTGCAGCTGCAGGAGCGCATGACGGCGCAGATTGCGGATGCGATTATGGATTGCCTGAATCCGGCGGGCGTGATGGTGGTGTGCGAGGCGGAGCACCTGTGCATGACCATGCGGGGCGTGAAGAAGCCGGGCACGAAGACGGTGAACGTGGTCACTCGCGGCGTGTTCTCCGGAAACGACAGCCTGCAGAACAGTTTTTTCAACCTGCTGAGCATTCACTAGGACGAAGCTATGGACGAAAGATATAACCGAATTGTGCGAAACGAAGAATTCAATCGGCTGCTGGACGAGATTGAGGCGCTGGAGGCGGACCGCATTTACTGCCAGCACGGGCTGGAGCACCTGCTGGATGTGGCGCGGATTTCCTACATTCAGGTGTTGGAGGACGGACTGGATTATGACAAAAACATCCTCTATGCCGCCGCACTTCTCCACGATATCGGACGAGCCGCCGAGTACCGAGGTGCCGGTTCCCACGATGAGGCCGGTGCGTTGATTGCGGAAGGAATTCTTCGCGACTGCGGATATGCGGAATCGGAAATTAAGCAGATTCAGGAGACCATTCGGGGGCACGGAGAAGAAGGGGGCTCGGGACTGGCTGCCCTGCTCCATCGTTCGGATAAAGCCTCCCGAATGTGTTTTCGCTGCAAGGCCGCAGATACGTGCAAATGGAAAGTGAAGAACGAAGGGATAGAAAGATGATTATCGGCAACAAAGAATTTGATCTTACGAACAGAACTTATGTGATGGGAATCCTCAACGTGACACCGGATTCCTTCTCCGACGGCGGCTGCTGGAACAATTTGGACAGGGCCCTCGCCCATGCGGAAAAAATGAAAGAGGAAGGTGCCGCCATCATCGACGTAGGCGGCGAGTCCACCCGACCGGGATACACTCAGATTAGCGATGAAGAGGAAATCGAACGAGTGATTCCGGTGATTGAGGCTCTGAAAAAGGAAATTGACCTTCCGATTTCTATCGATACCTACAAAAGCACCGTGGCAGATGCGGCTCTTTCCGCCGGTGCCGACCTGGTAAACGATATCTGGGGTTTCCTGTACGACGAAAAGATTGCTGCGGTGACCGCGAAATACGATGCGGCTTGCTGCCTCTCCCACAATCGAGAGGTTCCGGTATATGAGAATCTGGTTCCGGATGTGATCGGCGACCTGACCAAGAGTGCTCAGATTGCACTGCAGGCCGGCGTTCGGAAGGATGCCATCATTCTGGATCCGGGCGTGGGTTTTGCCAAGAGCTATGAAGAGAACCTCACCATCCTGAAGCATCTGGATGAGTTCACCCGGCTGGAGTATCCGATCCTGCTGGGCACCTCCAGAAAATCCGTGATTGGTCTGACGCTGGATTTGCCGAAGGATCAGCGGGAGGAAGGAACGCTGGTGACCACGGTTCTCGCCGCACAGGCTCACTGCGGTTTCGTCCGGGTACACGATGTGGAGAAGAATGTAAGAGCCATCAAGATGATGGAAGCGATTAACGGGGTAAGATAAAATGCACAGACAAGATACTATTCGAATTGAAGGACTGGAGATTTTCGCAAATCACGGGGTGCTCCCGGAGGAGAACGTACTGGGACAGAAGTTCCTTGTTTCCTGCGAGATGGAGGTGGACATCCGACCGGCCGGTCTTTCCGACCGCATTGAGGATTCTGTCAACTACGCGGAAGTCTCTCAGCGGATTAAGCAGGTCATGACCGAGAATACTTTTAACCTGATTGAAGCCTGCGCCGAGCACGTTGCCAAAGCCGTGCTGGAGATGGATGAACGCATCCGCGGCGTGTGGATTGAAATCAGCAAACCCTGGGCGCCGGTGGGCCTGCCCCTCCGCACCGTTTCGGTGAGCTGTGAACGCAAACGCCACGAGGTGTTTGTCGCACTGGGTTCCAACCTGGGCGACTCCCGGGCGCTGATCGAAGAGGCGGTGGACAAAATGGATGCCACGGCCGGCATTCATGTGGAAGCGGTTTCCACCCTGATTGAGACGGAGCCGTACGGCGTAACGGATCAGCCGTCCTTCCTGAACGGTGCCGCTCGGATCACCACCCTGCTCACCCCCCACGAACTCCTGGATGAGCTTCACCGCATCGAAGCGGAGGCCGGCCGGGAGCGAATCATCCATTGGGGCCCGAGAACTCTGGACCTGGATATCATCTTCTACGATGATCTGGTGATGTCCGACGACGATCTGTGCATCCCCCACGTGGACATGCACAACCGCTCCTTTGTCATCGAACCCATGAAGGAGCTGGCTCCGTACAAGATGCATCCGGTGCTGAAGAAGCGGATGGTGGAGCTGTAACCGGAATTTGGGATTCTTCACTTTTTCTGTTTCTGAATCTCCATCAATATAAAAATATCTCCATCATTTTATTCATAAATGATGGAGATATTTTATTAAATGCGGACATAGCCGGTAGATGGACCTGCACCAACTTTTGCGATATAACCACTCTTAACCAGGTTAGTCAAAGTCCTTTCCACGGTAACTTTGCTTATATCAGGACAAAGCTCCATGATTTCTTTCTTTGTAATCTTGCCAACCTTGTTATCAATAACTGCTTTAATTCTATCAGGCTTAGAAATACTGCGATTCTTTAAATGCTCTACACGGCTTTCAAATTCATTGTATGCTTTCAACATGATGCCCAGATAGTACTTAACAAAAGGCTCATAGTTGTTTTCACCCTCATGCCAGCCGTTAGAACTTGCTTGAAGGGCTTCATAATATGTTTCTTTAGTCTTTTCAATCAGCATTTCCATACTGACATATTTCCCAACGATGTATCCCGCCTTGTAGAAAAGCAGCAAAGTGAGCAGCCGGCTCATTCTACCATTTCCGTCATTGAAAGGATGGATGCACAAAAAGTCCAGAATAAACATGGGAATCAGGACCAGTTTATCAATGCGGTCAGCTTCCCACGCTTTAAGGAAGCGATTGCAAAGTTCTTCCATCGCTTCAGCAGTCTGAAATGCGGGAACCGGAATAAAACGTACTTTCTGATGGCCATCGGCATCTGTTTCTGCAATTATATTATCGGAGTTCTTATAACTTCCACCGGCAGTCCCCTGTGAATAGGAGTACAAATCTCGATGTAACTGCAAAATAATATTCGGTCTTGGATTGATATATTCATAGCCTTCGTGAATTGTGGAAAGCACTTCACGATAACCGGCAATTTCCTGCTCGGATCGGTTGCGAGGTTCTGTCTTTTGGCTTACCAATTCTTCCAAACGCTTATCACTTGTAAAAATACCTTCGATTCGGTTAGATGCTCCCGTACTCTGAATCAACGCAACCTCTAAGAGCGTTTTCAGTTCATCTACATTGGCTTCGAGAAATAATTCCTGTTTGCCTTTATGTTCGTGAATGCTGCTAATCATCTGAACAATTTCAGGTGTCAGCAACTTCGCAGGACTTGCAATATAATCAAAATCTCTCATAGGAATCTCCTTCATTTCAGCTTTATCTCCATCATTTTATCCTCAAATGATGGAGATTTCAACAAGTTGACCTGAATCCGCTCCATGGTCTCCCCCAGGTTTCCATGGCCGTAGCCCATATGGTGATTCGGCTTATTCTTTCCGTGGTAATCCGAACCGCCGGTGCGAATCAAACGGTACTTTTCGGACAGCGCTTCCAGATACCGAGTATCCACCGGTCGGTTTTCCGTGTAGTAAGTCTCTACCCCTTGCAGACCATCCTCTGCGAATCGGCGAATCATTTTCTCCAATTCCGTATGGTTCAGGAAACGATACCGCACCGGGTGGGCCAGCACCGGAATTCCGCCGGCATTCCGAATCAGCTGTATGCACTCCTTCGCCGGCGCCTTTTCCCGATTGACGTAGCAGGGTTCTCCCGGATTCAGAAAACGGTCAAAAGCATCCCGGATGGATTCGGCATACCTGTGCCGAACCAGCCACCGGGCAATATGGGGCCTGCCCACCGCCTCGTTTTCCCGCGTGCTCAGTTCCTCTTCCGGGATTGAAATTCCCATGTCTCGGAATTTTCCCAGAATTCGCCGGTTCCGGCGCTGCCGCTCGCCTCGGTAATATTCCAGTCCCGACTGTAAGTCGCTGTTCTCCGAATCCACATTGTAGCCCAGGATGTGAATCTCATGTCCTTGGTAATCCGATGAAATCTCCACACCGGGAATAATTCGGACGTTTTCGAATAGCCGTGCTGCCTTTTCTAATGCCGGAATACCCGCCAGCGTGTCGTGATCCGTCAGGGCCATAATGTATTCTTGTGGTTCTTCCGAAATCCACCCCTCTGCCAGGGCCTGGACCGTTTCCGCCCGGGCAACCTCAATCAGCTTTTCCGGCGGCGTCGTTCCGTCGGAAGCCGTGGAATGCATGTGCAAATCCACAAATCTTCTATTTATTCCCATCTTCCATCCCCCACTTTATTCCATGCAAATTCCATGCAAATGATATACCTATGCAAAAGCACGCAGCGCCGCGTCGGACAACTGCGGGTTTGCGTGCTCTTTTTTTATTAGTTCCACTGATGTTCTTCCAAAGCCAGCTGAATCAATTCCTCCAGCAGCTGCGGTGCCGGTTTTCCCATGGCCGCCCAGAGCTGCGGATACATGCTGATATTGGTGAACCCCGGAAGGGTGTTGATCTCGTTGAACACGATTCTTCCGTCGTTGCTGTAGAAGAAATCGCAGCGGGACAGCCCTCTGCAGTCCAAAGCTTTGAAAATTTCCACCGCATAGTTTCGAACCTGATTCAGGGTTTCCTCCGGAAGGTCATCGATGACCCGTGTCCGGGATTCCGGATTGTTGTACTTCGCATCGTAATCGTAAAATTCGTCGGCGGACAGGATCTCTCCCACGCAGGAAGCCTTCGGTTCCTCGTTGCCCAGAAGGGCCACCTCGATTTCTCGGCCGGCAATCATTTCTTCCACCAGAACCTTGTCGTCATAGAGGAACGCATCTTCGATGGCCGGACGAAGGTCTTCCGCCTTCTTCACCTTGTGGGCACCCACAGAAGATCCGGCAGAAGAAGGTTTCACGAAAAGCGGGAAGTTTCCGTCATCCACCGCCAGAGCCCGAGCAATCTGTTCCTCCGGATTTTTGTCGTATTCGTATTTCTTAAGAACACAATACTTGGCCATATCTACACCGGTCACCGCCGCCAGCTTCTTGGTCACGGATTTATCCATGGCATTGGCCGAAGCGCGAACTCCCGGTCCGCAGTACGGAATCTCCGCCAGTTCGAACAAGCCCTGAATATCTCCGTCCTCGCCGTGGTCGCCGTGAAGCACCGGGATGATGCAGTCGATTCGATGAAGCTCTGCGTGATCGGCCTCGTCGAAAATCAGGAAACCATGGGCTACCGGGTCCGCCGGAATGACCGCCTGACGGTTATCCGCTCTTTTTTCCCAGTCCCCGTTAGCGATTTCTTCATGGGAGGCCTTGGTTGCATACCAGCGTCCCGCCTTGGTAATTCCCACCACAAGTATATCGTGGCCGTTCTCCTCCAAAGCGGTCAGCACATTGACCGCCGAGTTTCTGGACACTTCATGCTCATCGGATTTTCCCCCAAAGATAACTGCTAGATTCATTCTCGTCCCTTCCTTTCCGCTATTACAATTCGATCCAAATGATTCAGATCCTGCAGCACCACTGCCGTGCTGTAATTTTTATTTTCTTCCAATAATTGACGAACCGCCTCGCCCTGATCGCAGCCGATTTCCATCATCAGGTATCCGCCGTCCGTCAGATGCTTCTCCGCATTTTCCGCCAGGATGCGGTAGAACGTTAGTCCATCCGCCCCGCCGTCCAACGCCAGTCTCGGTTCGTGATCCTTCACTTCCGTGGACAAAGTCTCGATGACATCGCTTTCAATGTACGGCGGATTGCTGAGAATCATATCGAAGCGCTTCTGCTCCGGAATCGCTTCAAACATATCTCCCTGCAGGAAAATACACCGGGTGAACACGTCGTTGATCTGCGCATTTCCCATTGCCGTACTCAGCGCCTTCGGGCTCACATCCGTCATCGTCACTTCCGCATCCGGAAATTCGTGAGCCATGGTCACGCCGATGGCACCGCTTCCGGTGCACATATCCAGAATAAAAGGATTCTCCCATTCCTTCGCCTTCAGAATTCCAATGGCCTGATCCACCAGCACCTCGGTATCCAGTCTCGGAATCAGCACATCCGGATTCACCCGAAACATCAGCCCCATAAATTCCTGTACGCCGGTGATGTACTGCAGCGGGGTTCCGCTGAGCCGCATCTCGATGCGCCGCTCGTACTCCTTCCGGTCATCCTCTCGCAGCACCTCTTTGTTCCGCAGAATCAGATCCGTCCGGGTATATCCCAGTATGTACTGCAGAATCTCCTGCGCCTCGTTGGCCCCGTTCTCCACCATAGAGAGACAGCTCTTGCCCCAGTGCAGCAGGTTCCCCAGCGTGGCGTCGTCTGAATCATACCGGATTCCGGGAACGTAGGTCTCGTTGTCCTCTTCTTTTTTCGGAATTTCGTCGGTTTCGGAGGAAACAGTTTTACTTTCCATAAAATCAGCATCCGTCTCGGCCGCCGTTTCCGGCTCATCTGACCCTTTCGGTTCTTCTGATTTCTCACTTTCCTTCACAATCAGTTTGGCATCCGTATCCACCACACCGTCGATTACCGGCGCATCGGAATCCACCAATACCGCCTTAAGCGCAACGATAGCGATTTCCAGCTGGTGGTCCGTCGGATCCTTCGTGGTGAGCTTCTGCATCATCAAACCCGGATAGCTCAGTACCCGAACGATAACGTTGTCGCTCTTTCCCGCCAGCCGCAGCACTTCATAGCTCAGTCCCGCAATGACCGGAATCAACAGTATCCGGGAGACGATGCGCATCCACACGTTGGGCCACCCCAAGAACGAGAACAGCAGCAGACTGATAATCATGACGAAAATCAGAAAACTGGTTCCGCAACGGGGATGCAGTGTGTAGAACTGCTGAGCGTTGGCCGGTGTCAGTTCCAGGCCGTTCTCAAAGCAGTGGATGGTTTTGTGTTCCGACCCATGGTATTGAAACAAGGTCTGGATGTCCTTCATCCGCGATATCAAATAAATGTACAGAACGAACAATGCGATTCGGAAAATTCCCTCGCACAGGTTCAGCACGATGCTGTTGGAAATCCATTTACCCAACCAGTTAATGGCAATGGTGGGAAAGATGACGAAAATACCGATGGAGAGTACCACCGCAAAAAGCACCGAAAGGAACAGCATCGCATTCCATGCCGCCTTCTCGCCGAATCGGCTGTTGATCTTCTGTTCCAGCGCCGAAGGTTCTCCCCAATCCTCTTCCGGGAAGTTCTCTTCCAGAATATCCGCCGATTCCATCAGAGTACCCATTCCCGTAAACAGGGAATCCGCGAAGGAAATTATGCCACGGAGAATCGGAATCTTCCGAAGCTTTCCCGCCGGTTTCAGCTTCTTTGTCCGCAGATAGATTTCATCTCCGGGAAGCCGCATGGCAATCGCCGTGCGATCTGCCCCCCGCATCATAACGCCTTCCATAATCGCCTGCCCTCCGATGGATGTGGGGCAGGCTTCTTTAATGAATATCTTCTTGTAGTCCAATTGTTATGCTTCTCTTTCCATTTTCTTGAAGAATTTAGCGATACAGTTTACGGGTAATCAGCTCCACAAAGTCGTGATTATTCTTCGTGTGAGTCATATCGTCTATGATATCTTCCGTAATCTCCGCCACACTGCCGTTGGACATCTCTCGGCGAATCATATACATGGCGGTGAATTCTTCCGGTGTCAGCAGCAGATCCTCTCGCCGTGTTCCGGATTTATACAGGTCGATGGCCGGGAAAATTCTTCGTTCACTCAGCTTTCGATCCAGGTGAAGCTCCATGTTGCCGGTGCCCTTGAACTCCTCGTAGATAACATCGTCCATTCGGCTTCCCGTTTCCACCAGTGCGGTCGCTAGGATGGTGATGCTTCCGCCCTCTTTGATATTTCGAGCCGCACCGAAAAATTTCTTCGGCGGATGCAGCGCTCCCGGATCCAGTCCGCCGGAAAGCGTTCTTCCGGAGGACGGTACTTCCATGTTATAGGCTCTTGCCAGTCGAGTAATGCTGTCTAGCAAGATTACCACATCCTGACCTTCCTCCGCCAAGCGTTTCGCTCTCTGAATGACCATCTCCGCCACCTTGATGTGATGGGCCGGCAGCTCGTCGAAGGTGGAATAGATAACCTCGGAACGCTCCAGAGATTCCTTCATATCCGTTACTTCCTCCGGCCGTTCATCCACCAGAAGCACAAGCTGCTCCATCTTCGGATATTTCTTTTCGATGGTCTGGGCAATCTTCTTCAGGAGCACGGTTTTTCCCGCCTTTGGCTGGGCTACAATCAGTGCTCTCTGCCCTTTTCCAATCGGCGCCACCAGATCGATAATCCGGGTGGAAATCTCGATACTGGAATCCTCCAGCGAAATCCGCTCGTTCGGGAATATCGGTGTCAGCTGATCAAAGTGCGGACGCCGCCTGGTATTCATCGGACGATTTCCGTTTACCGTCAGCACGTACAGCAGGGCGCCGTTTCTCTCCCCTTCGTTCGGCAGGCGGGTAATTCCCCGAATCTTATCTCCGGTCCGAAGGCCGAAGCGCCGAATTTGGGTAGGAGACACGTAGATGTCCTTTTCCGAGGACAGGAAATTGTTGAACCGAAGGAAGCCGAAGCCTCCTTCTGCAATTTCCAGAATTCCCTCCATCTCCGGTCGTTCTTCCGGACTGTAGGTTTTCTCTCCCGCATCATGATTTTCACTTTTCTCTGCGGATGTCTCCTGCTTAATTTCTTTTTCTTCCGTATTGTTTTCTTTCATGATAATCCTTTTATTAAAAACTATAACTCCTCCTGGGAGGTGATGGTGGACAGAATGGTGTCATCCTTCTTGTCCGTCTGGCTCACTTCCAGCTTATCCACATCTTCCGGATCGATCTTCTCCTGAAGGCCCAGCAGGGTCGGGCTCAAATAGATGGTGCTCAACGTCTCGCCATCCATGCTGATCTTGCTTCGCTCCGTGAAGTTCTTTCCTTTGATGTAGTAATCGTCGCCTATTTTTACAATCTTATCGATCTTGATATCCTTGTATCCCATGCGCATCTTGGTCTGCTTGTACGGATTCTTTCCGCCGAAGACGTAATCCTTTCCGTACAGCATGTCGTACGCCAGCGCTTTCTGATCGCTCAGATAGCTGGACGACTTCTGAGAATTGCTCTGCTGATAATCGAAGAGCACGCCCTGGTGGGCCAGACCCGCATCCTTGAGGAGCTTGGCACCGGCCTGATACGAGTAGAGCTTTCGATCCTTCTCCGAAAGTCCGATATTATCCCAGATTACATACCGGGTTTGATACAGGTTGCCGTCTGCATAATCCGCACTCTTCACATCCAGCGCCGGAATGTGGTCGCCGTAGATCAGCACGATGGTCGGTTCGCCGCTTTTCCGGATTTTGCTCAGAAGATCTCCGATAAAAGTATCCATCTGATGCGTTTCGTTTACGTAATATTCGTACTTCCATTTGGTCTCTTCGTTGTCCGCCGTTACCGTGGTATACGGATCTTTAAATACCTGCTCCGTCGGGTAACTGCCGTGTCCCTGCACGGAAATGATATGCATAAAAGAAGGATTTTTCGTATTGGTCAGGATGTCCATGATGTCACCGGTCATGGTTTTATCCTGTGCCCATCCGGTTGGCGTCAGTTCGATGTTGTTCATGTATTCCGCCGAGGTGAAGCTGTCAAAACCCAGGTTCGCATATACTTCGTTTCGGTTGTAGAACAGCGCCCGGTGATCGTGCATCGCATAGGTGGAGTATCCATTGTTCTTCAACACGTAGGCCATGCTTTCCAGGGTTTTCTCTCGGAGCTTTCCCTTGTACGGATACTCTCCCGGACCAAAGAACTTCGCACTGATTCCCGTCAGCACTTCGAACTCCGTATTTGCGGTACCTGCACCGCAAGCCGGCACCTCAAACCAACCGGAAGTGTAGTCTTTCATTAATTTTGTGAAATTCGGTGTCGGATCGTTGGACACCTTAATATTGTGGAAATCCTGGGCATAGGCGAAGGACTCCATCTGAAGCACGATGATGTTCGGCTTGGTGTTATCCGTCTCCTTCTTCGTCGGCGTGGTATCCGTCCCGTTCTTCGTCTTTTTCAAAATCTTCTGAATGGAACTCTTGGAATAATCCGCCGGCTTGGAAATGCCTTTGTTGATGGACGTGTTGATAAAGCAATACGGGAATCCGTAGTCAGTGTACGCATAGTTCAAGTTACCGAAGAAGGTGGACAGCGTGCCCAGCCGGATTAGGCCAACGGTACTTCCCATCGCAGCGGCCACGGAAATCAGAACCACTGCGAAACTTCTTTTGTAGTTCACATTGTCCCACCGGTAGCTGCTGATGTAATACAATACGATAATAGCGCCGCCGATAATCAGCGCCGCGGCACCGAGAACAATCTGCAATTTCGAATAGTAGGTAGTGAGCAGCGTCAGTCCGTCGCCCAGATTCTGCAAGTCGTATAGGGTAAAAGGAGTCATTCGTTTAATCAGAATGCATCCGTTCACCGTTCCCAAGGTGCCCCATACAATCATGATGAGGAGCGTGACGAATCCACGCTTCCGGAACAGAAGCGTCAACGTCAGCGTGGCGAAAATAATCAGCCAGTTGTACAGGAACACCACCGGCTGCTTCCAAAGCATCATCACGCCGTTGAAAATTCCGTCGGTGGCTCTGGCGAAAGTCTCGATGTACAGGTACATCAGAAAGGACATCGCCGCCAACCGAAGGATGTAGCGCTTCTCATGGAGATCCGCATCGTGGAATCTCGGCTTTTTCTTCGGAAATTTCTCCCGGAACTTTTTCTGAATCTTTTCCTTCACCGAAATCAGCGTGGAAAGAATCTTTCCCGGATTCTTTTTTTCTTTACGATTTTTCTTGAACATTTTATTCTTAATCAACTATCTCTGCCTCCAAATTGCATCGGATAATTCGGAAAATTCCTCCATGGTCAGACTCTCCGCCCGGCGCTTTGAATCAATTCCGCACTCCTTCAGTGCCTGCTGAATTTCGTCCTTCCCAAAATGATAGGATGCATCCAACGAATTCAATGCCGTCAAAGAATTTAACAGTGTTTTTCGGCGCATCATGAAACCTGCTTTGATGCACCGGAAAAAGAATTTTTCGCTGACCGGGGTGACCGGCGGTTCCTTCCGCAAGTTCAAGCGCAGAACGACGGAATCCACCTTCGGCGCCGGATCGAAGCAATTTCGGTCGGCGTCACAGATTTTATCCACGGTACACCGATATTGAACACCATAGGTGATGGCACCGGTGTTCTTGGTTCCCGGTTCTGCAATCAGTCGATCCGCCACTTCCTTCTGCATCATGATGGTAATGTTCTCAAATGGAATTCCGGATTCCAACAGCTTCATGATAATCGGGGTGGTAATGTAGTACGGCAGGTTTCCCACCACCTGTACCTTGGAGACATTGAACTTCTCCTTTCCGCTCCGAACCAGTTCCTCCAAATCTATTTCCAGAATATCTCCGTGAACGATTTCCACCCGGTCGTTCAATGCAAACCGGGTTCTCAAATACGGAATCAATCGGTCATCCAGTTCTACTGCAATCAGTGCGCCGGCATAATTCATCAATTCGTCGGTCAGCACGCCTTGCCCCGGTCCGATTTCGATAACCAGGGTGTCCTCATCCGCCAGACTTCCAATGGCGATGTCCTCCACCACTCCGTGGTCCGTCAGAAAATTCTGTCCCAGCTTCTTGGAGTGATGAAATCCTGTACTTTTCTTCTTACTCTTACTCAACTCTGCCCTCTTTATTCAGCGCTTCCAGCAGCGCCGCTCGGTCAATGCCGAAAGCATTGACCTTCTTCAGAAATGTCTTGCTGTTTCCATACCCGATTCCGAGAACCGCTGCCGCTTTCTCCCGGCGGGCGGCGGAACCTTCACAACCCGATAAACCCAGCTGCTCCAATTCCTCCATGGTAATCGGATTCGCGGTCCCCTTCGCCGTTCCGGAATGCACCTTCAGCAGGGCTTGGATGATGGCTTCCGGGGAGGCGTTCTCCACCCCGATGTCACCGTCTCGAGTTGCTTCCTCCAGTGGCAGATAAGCCTGCTTCGCTTCCGGGAAACGGGCGGTAATCTTCCGCCGAATCTCCTCACCGGAGAAATCCGGATCCGTAAATACGATAATCCCTTTCTCCCGATACGCCTTCTCCATCAGCGTCCAGGTTTCTTGCCGAATCCCGAACCCGTGGGTTTTTATGATCAATGCATCCACTGCTTTCAGCAGAGCAATCTCATCGTCTCTTCCTTCTACTACTATGGCTTCGTCTATCGCTATCTTCTTCATTCTATTCCTTATCTTCATCCGGGAAGGTAAAAATAATCTCGCCGGGATTCACCAGCCGAAGCTGTTCCCGGGCTCTCTTCTCAATATATTCCCGGCTATTCACATTTTTCAATTCTTTTTTTAAGTCATCCCGCTTTTCCGAAAGCTTCAAGTTCTGTTCCTTTAATCGCTTATTCTCGGACTGAAGCCTAGTGATGTTCCGTACAGAAGCAAACAGGCCGATTGCAATAACAATCACCAGAACCAAAACCACTTTGTTCGGTTTCCGTCGCCGCTTCTTTCCGGAGGCCATCGCTTTACGACGATTGGCCCGCTTCTGCGCTTTCTTCTGTTTCTTTCGGGCAGCCACCCGATCCTTCCGCGTCCGATTCAATTCTTCCACGGAAGGGTCGAGGAACTCCTCGTATGGGTTTCTTTCCATTCAGAAAACACCTCTCTACTCGTTATTCAGCTGATTTCCCTTATTGCTGCCGTACAGATACGGGTATGGATCCACGTATTCACCGCCGTGTGGATGGATCTCGAAGTGCAGGTGCGGTCCGGTACTGTTTCCGGTATTTCCCACCAGTGCAATCTTCTGACCTTGGGCAACCTTATCGCCCACTTTACACTTCACGGCACTGCAGTGTCCGTACCGGGTGAATGTGCCATTGTTGTGAGTCACCTCTACGCACAATCCGTAGCCCGCAAAGTAACTTGCCCGGGTGACGGTTCCTCCATCGGAAGCGTAGATTGGCGTTCCGATCGGCATACCGAAGTCCAGTCCGCCGTGGATTCTTCCCCATCTGGATCCGAAGTAGGAAGTAATGACCTCATTCTTCACCGGAATAATGTAATGCCCGGTCGGATACCACTTCGGCTTGTCGTTGGTACCCACCAGAACCACCTTGTCCACGGATTTCTTGAGTACTTCCTTCTCTCGAATATCTCTCTTCACTTCCTTACCGTTCTGATATACCACGGTACCGGTGATAATCTGTCTTCCGTTCACACCCTTCTGAGTGACTTCTCGGTCTCCCCGGTACATTTCTTTCGTCTTCTTTTCGATGGTCTTGTATTTGATGACCTCTGACATGGTGCCGTCTTCCGTCATCTCTACGGTAATCGGTTCCACCTTTCGGTCGATTTCGATTTTATCTCCCGATTCCGGTGTTCGAATAGTGGCCGTAACGGCAGACAGTGCGGTGGCCACATCTATTTTTTTTCCCTTGCTGACGTTCTTATCACCCTTTTCCGTCGTGTCCGCTTCTTCCTCTTCTCGGTTGAAATCGCTCTGACCGATGACCCGAATTTCTTGACTGTCTGCACTGTAGATTTCCTGCAGCTTCGCGGTATCCTCGTCTTCCATCACGATATGCTGCAAGGACATCTTTCCGCCGTTTTCCAGAATGTCCTCCGCTTCATTTCGAGTCATCACGCTGGTGAGCATGACGTTCACCGGCTTCACCTCTACGTGATGCTTAAATCCGATTTTCTGAAGCTGCATTCCTTTATCCGGCGTCCGGTAGTAATTTACCACGTCATCCAGCACCTTGTCGGCAACGCTCTTGGATTCCACCACAGCCAGCAGGCGGTCTTTTTCATAGATTCCATAACCCACCACGTCAATTTCCGTCATATAGGTGAGCTTGTTCAGCGCCTGGTCGGCGGTATCGATATCCTTCTTGGAGCTGGACACCTTCTTAAAGGTAATATTCTGTCCCACCTTGAAACGAATCTTTGCATCGTTTACCTTGGACAGTTTCTCCCCGGCGATATTCAAAATATTGTACACCTGCTCCTGGTCATCGACGTATCCAAGAATTCTTCCGTTATAGGAATATTGATAGGATGTTTCATGGTCAAAAACAAGAAGCATAAAGCAAATGATGACGATAGTGCCGAAGAATGCGGTAAGCATTCCGGTCGCGTTGTGTTTATAGCGGATCCGGGCGTCATTCATCTCATAAACCAAACTGTACTTCATGGCGGCGAAAAAACGATCCACGGAAGCCTGAATGCGGTCATGGGTGGAAATCACATCCGCGGCTTCATCCACGATGATTTTTCCCAGAGTGATTTTTCCTTCTTTTGCCGCTTTCTTTGCCGCCTTTTTCTTTCTCTTCTCCGCAGCCTTTGCCTCCGCTTCCGCCGCTTTCTTCGCTTTCGCTTCCGCCTTTTTTCTGGCAGCCACTTCTTTCTTCGCGTTCTTTTCTTCTTTCTTCTTTTCCTTTGAGGATTTTTCTTCCTCCATATTCTCCTCCGGATTCACCGTTTCCGGCATTCGGTTATTCTCATTCATGTTGTCTATCGGTTTTTTTTCAAATTCCATTCATATGCCTCTTCAATCCGCTGTCTCTTGCAGGAGCAAAACTGTCCGTCATCGGTAATCCCGGTATCCCTGCACTTCTCGCACCGATACTTCTTCTCCAGATAGTCTTCCGGATATCCGCTTTGAAGAAGCAATTCCCGCTTCTTCTTTTCCAGTTTATTCCGTTTCTCCATCTGAATCTTTTTCTTTTCTTTTATATTTGATCCGAACTCAAAGGTCATCATGGCCTTATTCAGCTCGCTTTCCAGTTTCAAAATATCGGCCATCTGCGGAATTTTCCGGGCTTCATCCAGATGCTCCTGATACTCCAGCTCGGATTGGTTTCGAATATAATCGTAATAGGCGCCCAGGACTCTCCGACTGACCGTCTTCTGATAGCTGTCCCCTTTTTCGCTGTTGTTTGCGGAAGCCCTTGAGGATTTCTTTGTGTCGATTCCCCCCGCTTCCTTCATCTTGTTTTCCAAAACGCGATTCACATAGCGCAGGGATGGTTCCCGCATTCCTGCGGTGGTCCGACAAGCATCCAGAATTTCGCTCATCTTAAAGCCCCAGCTATCCAGCCAGGTATCCATCATCTCCCGATCGGCCGGACTCGGGGTTCGCTTGAAGCCTACCTCTCGGAAAATTCGGTGGTATTCGGAAGTTCTTTTACTCTCGCTGTCCAGCAGAGCCTTTACTTGAGCGATATCGTGACATCCCTCTTCCGTCCAGCGGATTGCCACCTTAGAAATATAGTCCACGCTGTACTTATCCAGCTCGCTGCAGTATTGAATCGCATAGGAATAGACATCCGGTGTCACCCCGTAAATATTGATGGTATCCCGGATTTTGTTCGCTTCCTGCGTGGAAATCGGCGTTCCTTTCGCCTCCTCCAGATTGGTGTACAATGCCCGGATTTCCAGGTCTTCCAGCCGCGCTACCTCTTCCGCCATGAGTTGTTCCGGCGTCTTGCTGACCGATGCTTCCGGTGCGTCCTGTGGCGCTGCTTCCGGAGATACCGATGCCGTCTTTGCCGGCTTCGCCTCTTCCATCGGCGTTCCGAATATCTCTTCAATTTGGCTGATAAAATCAATTCGATAGGACCGGGTTTCCGGGTCGTATACCTGCTGCACTGCGCCTTTATCTTCCCAGTACGCCCACGCCTTTTCGATATCCTCCACCGGCATATTCAGCACGTTGGAAGTTACTTTCATATCTTCCGCACCGCCAAAGCCCGCATTCATCAGTCCAAAGAGGTATACCTTCACGTATTCTCCCGGAGCTGCCGGAAGCAGTTCGCTGATGAACAAGTTTTCCACGCTGGTGCTGAACAGCAGCGGATTTCGAGTGTTAATTTTTTTGAATCTTATCTTCGCCATTGTACTCCTGTTATGTGTTGATATTGTAATCCTACAGTATGCTTCTTTCTAAATTTCCGAACTTGGTATACTTTCCAATCCATGCCAGCTCCACGACGCCCGTGGATCCGCTTCTGTGTTTTGCCACGTGAACTTCGCAGGTATTGCTCTGCCGGCTCAGATCCACTTCATCGTCGTCCTCCGCATAGTAATCCTCACGCTTTAGGAAAATGACGATATCCGCATCCTGCTCGATGGATCCGGATTCTCTCAAGTCGGAAAGCTGCGGTTTGTGATTCGGTCTTTTTTCAATGTCTCGAGATAACTGAGACAGCAGAATCACCGCGCAATCCAGTTCCTTCGCCAGAATCTTAATCTGACGGGTGATTGCACTGATTTCGTTCACACGGTCGCCGGACTTGAATCCCTGCTGGCTCATAAGCTGCAGGTAGTCGATGACAATCAGGTCCAGTCCCGCTTCCGCCTTCCGTCGGCGGCATTTATTCTTAATTTCCAATACCGAAATATCTGAGGTATCGTCGATAACGATCTTACAATTTTCGAAGCTGTCCTGAGCTTCGCTGAGGCTCATCCATTCGTCCTGGGTCAGGTTTCCTCTCTTCAGGTGCTCCATCTCTACAGAAGCGGCTGTTGCGAACATACGCTCGCCCAGCTGTTCCTTAGACATTTCCATGCTAAATATAATGACGGATGCACCATCCGCTGCCGCATTTCCGGCCAGATTCAGCGCAAACGCCGTCTTTCCCATACCCGGACGGGCTGCCAGAATGATCAGGTCCGTCTTGTGGAGACCGCCCAGCAACTTATCCAAATCCGTGAAACCGGTAGTGATTCCCGGGAGCTGTCCCTTATTTCGTTCCAACTCTTGAATCTGCTTGATATTTTCTACCAGCACCTCATTGATGTCCGTGTAATTTCTCTTCTGGGTTTTGTGGGCGATTTCGAAAATTCGCTGCTCTGCATGATCCAAAATAATATCTGCAGAGTTCTGCCCGTCATATGCCTGCGCCCGCATCTCGTCTGCTTCTTTTATCAGCTGTCGCATGTTGGACTTTGCCAATACGGTTTCCGCATAGTACTTTGCATTTCCCGGGACGATTGCGTTATCCGACAGACGGCTCAGATACACCATTCCTCCCACGAAGTCCGCCGTGTGCCGGCTTCGCAGTTGGGAGTACGTGGTGTTTAAATCGATATTAACATTTTTTCGACACAAATCCTGGAACGCCTTGTAGATTTCCTGATGTTCCCGAAGGTAGAAATCCTCGGCGCGAAGCCGATCTGTCACGTCCATCACCGCATCTTCCGATTGAAGCATGGATCCCAGGACGGCTTTTTCCGCCTCTATATCCTGGGGCGGTTCCAGACTGGTGGTTATCTCCCTTTCTTCTGCCATTTCTCGTCTCTTCTATCCTTTATATACAGTTCCGCGATTACAGTTCCGCAATTTCTTATTCTTCGGAAATAACGACCTTAACGGTTGCGGATACTTCCGGATACAGCTTCACCTCTACGGTGTGCTCGCCAATTTCCTTAATCGGCTTGGAAAGAACGATTTTTTTCTTGTCAATCTTATTTCCAACCTGCTTCTGAATTGCGTCGGCGATGTCCATGGAAGTGATGGATCCGAACAGCTTTCCGTTATCTCCCACGCGGGTTTTAATGGTTACCGTCTTGGATTCCAGCTTCTTTGCCGTTGCTTCTGCCGCAGCCTTCTCTTCCGCATTCTTCTTCTCAATGAAGGCCTTCTGCTTCTCCGCACTCTTTACGTTCTGATTGGTTGCCGGAACTGCCAGACCTGCCGGAATCAACCGGTTGTTGGCAAAACCGTCACTTACTTTTACAATATCTCCGGCCTTTCCGGTACCCTTTACGTTTTTCTTAAGAATTACTAACATGTCTTATTCCTCCTCTGTATTATCCTCATCTGTAAATTCCGGTAAAATCTCTTTGATCTGTTCAATGACTTCTTCCGGATTTTCCTCCACCTGTGCGCCGGCGGACGTGTGATGTCCTCCCCCGCCAAAACGCTCCATCAGCATCTGTACGTTCACATCTCCCAGCGAACGGGCGCTGATGACGGTCTTGTTCATATCGTTTTTGCCCAGTGCGATTGCAGCACGCACCCCCTTTACGGAAAGCAGCGAATCCGCAACCTGCGCGTTGATAATCTGAGCTTCTGTGGAATAGCCCTGGGATGTGGCGATTACCACACCGTTATCCAAGTACTCCGCATTGGCGATGGCATCCGCTTTGGACTGGAAGGTGGTCGCTTCGCTCTGGAAGAACCGCTTTACTTCCGATGTGTCCGCACCTGCTCGCCGCAGCCACGCAGCAGCTTCGAAGGTCCGCACGCCGGTTTTGCTGGAAAAACTGTTGGTGTCCACGGTAATTCCGGCCAGCAGCGTCTCCGCTTCGAACTTGTTCACGATTCGGCGGGTTGCCGTATACTGAATGATTTCCGTCATCAATTCGCTGGCGGAAGAAGCGTAGGACTCGATGTACGCCAGCGTCGGATTGGCAATGGAATCATCGGACAGACGGTGGTGATCCACCACAACCACCCGAAGGTTTTTCTCCAAAATATCGCTGCACTCCACCATGCTCGGGCGATTGGCGTCCACAACGATGATCAGAGTCTTCTCATCCAGAATTTCCTTCGCCTTATCGCTGTTTATGATATTGTAGTTTTCCGTTTCCACCGCCTGGGTGTATACGGTTTGAAGGGCTTCATTGTAATTATCGATCACGATATAGGCATCCCGTTCGTAATACCGGCAAATTTTATATGCGCCGATGGCCGAGCCGAAACAGTCCATATCCGGCCAGCGATGCCCCATGATAACGATTTTCGAACTCTCCAGAATCAGCTGTTTTAACGCATGAGCGATAATTCTGGATTTTCCCTTGTTGTTTTTTTCCAAAGACTGCAGCTTTCCACCGTAGTAGTGGGTGCGATCCCCATTCTTTACAACCGCTTGGTCGCCCCCACGACCCAGCGCCAACTCCAGTGCGGCCTCTGCCAATTCTTTTGCACTCTTCAAGGACTTCATTCCCAAAGCCATGCCGATGCTCAAGCTGACCGGAAAGTCTACCTTCGTATCGATTTTTCTCACGTCGTCCAGCACGGAGAAACGACTTTCGATAATTCGATCCGCATCTCTTCGGTACACGGTCATCATGTAGGAATCCGCTTCGATGGAATCGATGGAGGCATCATACTGAGATGCCCATTTCCGAACGATTCGATCTACTTCCGTCGGAACTGCCAGCCGGCTGTCTTCCGTCGTGCTGGACATCATCTCATCGTAATTGTCGATGCTGATGTACAGGATGCACACCTGCTCCTGCTTTCTCTCTTCCCTCAGGGTATCCCTTTCCGTCACATTGATAAAGTACACGAAAATATCTTCATCATCCTTCGGGTCGTTATTCGTCCGAAGGACAAAGGACTGAGAATTTCGTTCGATTTCAATCTCTTCAGCTTCTTCATCCCGAGCAGCGGCTACAAGTGCTTTTCTCTTAACACCGGTCAAGGCAAAGAAATTCTGCTCCGCAATGCCTTCGTAAGCAAATACATCCTTCATCAGTGCGTTTGCCGCTTTGATACATCCATCCGGTGCCAGTATGCAGGCGGGGAGCGGGATGTCCGCTAAGTATTCGTTTACGCTTGAATTTTCTGTTACTTTTATCTGTTCCATAGTATTCTCGCAGTCTATTGTTCTATCCTTAATTTTTCTTTAAATTATTTCCCAACTGTTCTCAGAAGATCGATCAGTCGGTTTAATTCATCAATGCTGTAGTATTCCAGCTCGATTTTTCCCTTTTTCTTACCCTGAACGATGGATACCTTTGTACCGATCAAGTCTCTCAGGTCGTTTTCCACCGTAATTATTTCAGTAGACTTCGTCTTTTCCGTCTTCTTCGTTTCCTTTTTTCCGCCCTCTTTCAGTTTCTTTACGATTTCCTCCACCGTACGCACCGAAAGTTCTTCTTTTTCAATTCGCTCCGCCAACATCCGCTGTTTTCTCGGATCTTCCAACGACAGAAGTGTTCTTCCGTGAGCCGCGGAAATCTTTCCTTCACTCACCTTTTTCTGAACATCTTCCGGAAGTTTCAGAAGACGTACGGAGTTTGCGATATATGCCCTACTCTTGCCCAGCGATTCGGATACCTGTTCCTGTGTAAAGCCGAATTTGTGAATCATCTGCCGCAGTCCGTTCGCCTCTTCAATCGGATCCAAATCCTCTCGCTGCATATTCTCGATGATGGTTACAATCAGATTCTGCTTCTCGTCAAACTCCCGAATCAAGCAAGGAACTTTCTTCAGTCCTGCCAGTCTGGACGCTCTCCATCTCCGTTCGCCGGCTACCAGCTCGTATCCGGAACCCTTGCGCTGTACTACCAGCGGCTGAATTACGCCATTGTCCTGAATGGATTGAGACAGTTCTTCCAGTCTCTTCACATTGAATTTCTTTCTCGGCTGATTTGGGTTCGGTTTAATATCATCGATATCGATGTAATGCACCCGGTCTCCCGAATCCGCTTCTTCTTCCTTCTCGAACACTTTATCTATAACCGCGGTATTCTCTTCTTCCAATACCGGTGCCGCATCTGCAAAAAGTGCATCCAGTCCTCTTCCCAGTCCTCTTTTCTTTGATGCCATTCATTATCTCCCTTCTCGCTGTACAAATTCATCGGCCAGTTTCTTATATGCCTTGGCCCCCTTCGACGAAGGGTCATAATCCACAATAGAAAGTCCGTAACTCGGAGCCTCCGCCAGACGGACATTCTTCGGAATTACGGTCTTGAACACCTTATTGCCAAAGAATCTTTTTACCTCCTGCACTACCTGCAGTCCCAGATTCGTCCGACCATCGAACATGCTGAGGATGACCCCGGTTATCTGAAGATTTCTGTTCATCTCTCGGCGAACCAATTCCACGGTTTTCATCAGCTGACTTACGCCCTCCAAAGCGTAGAATTCGCACTGAATCGGAATGATCACTCCATCCGCTGCCACCAACGCATTTACGGTGAGCAGCCCCAAAGATGGCGGACAGTCGATAAAAATAAAATCGTATTCGTCTTTCACTTGCGCCAATACATTTCGAAGTAAAATTTCTCTGCCGAAAATCTGAATCAGTTCCACTTCCGCACCGGACAGATCCACGCTTGCCGGGATAATATCTAGGTTCTTCGTTTCGGTATGGTACACCGCCTTGTGGACGTCGTACTCTTCCATGGTTAGCGCCTCATAAAGCGTATCGCGAAGTTCTCTCTTCACCAGCCCCAAGCCGCTGGTTGTATTTCCCTGGGGATCGATGTCCACCAGTAACACACGCTTTCCTTTGCGTGCCAGGCAGGCCCCCAGATTGATATTCGTTGTTGTCTTCCCGACACCGCCCTTTTGATTAAAGATTGCGTATGATTTTCCCATTCATTTTCCTTCCTTCTGTAATTAAAATCATCTGTTTATTATATAATAAAAGCACTTTCATTTCCAGTTTTAAGCCCCCGCTATTGCCATATATCACCGAATCTTCACGCTTTTTTCTTTCTTTGTTTCACGTGAAACAATATGTTGTATTTTTTTCTTTCTGGTGACACAATTTAAGAAATGATATGTTGTGTTTCACGTGAAACATATATAATATTTCCTACAAAAAATATCTTTTTTCCTTCAGAAATTTTCACAAAAGAATAATTCTGCACCAGTCAACAACAGTTCGACTATAAGCTTCGAAGAGCATGTCTCTCGAAGATGTTTTTTATGACCGAATCAAGATGAAAAGCATTGGAAAAACCTGTTTGTAGTGGCAAAATAAAAGGGAACGTCGACTCTAGTTCATTGTACGAAGAATTAAAAATCGCCCAAATCTTTCCCTTAACGCAACATTTCAGAGAGACTGGGCGGTTTTTATTTTTACTTGTCCACAGTTAAAGATTACATTTCATTTACAGTTTCCAATAATTCAATCGGAGTTGTAAAAACACCTATTGTATCATTGTTATCATCAAAAAATTCCACTTCAAAATAATTGCCATCGTACTCCAGTACAATAGTTCCCTCTGTTCCGGCTTTTAATCCTTTGAATTCTTTGTTCAATTTTACTACATCTAACTCTTTCATAATTTACTTTCCTTTCTTATCCGGGTAAACCGTGACAATTTTGTAAGTACTTCTGTTATTATCCTTTTGTATGACAACCACTACGTTGGCACTTACTGATTCACCTGCTTTCCCGATTAAATTTGTTTTATAGGTGTGCTTTGTTCCAAATGGGGTTACTTCAGTTTTATCAGGTATTTTTCCTATAATTGATTTTACGATGTTTTTATGAAACAACTTAGAATCAGTTGAAGAATATCCTAAAACATCTTTCATAAATTTTGCTTTTGATCCACCTTTTGGATGATTTATATTAAGTAAATATCCCTCGGTTTTCTTTTTGCTATAACGGACATCTCCGAGTGATTTTATTGGAATCTTTGCCTGCTCTTTTGTACCGTGGCTATTACCAAATTCGCCGTGATAACCTGTACCCATTAAGCCCTCACCACCTTTCGGGAGCTTGAGCAATCACTGTCATACTGAATGATTTCAATACCTGCTTTTATGTAGTCCTTGAATATACAATCCGGAGCTACTCCATAGACTAAAATTCTCTTCGGTTCCAACTTTTTCACAGTTTCTCTTAAACCTCTTTCAAAGTATATTCGCTCAATGTTGACTTTGACACATCCATGCGACCCAACTGCAATGGTTCCATTTTTGGCAACACCGTCACAGCAAAACGCATACGAACGTTCATCAGAAAATCTGATAT
>Ga0129312_1000665_pt1 | contig 26417 bp, 20 predicted proteins | sample O827metagenome_FD_94434 | JGI IMG/M metagenome (GOLD analysis project Ga0129312, IMG submission 94434) | Orangutan group fecal microbial communities from Wisconsin, USA - O827 metagenome | ecosystem: Host-associated > Mammals > Digestive system > Large intestine > Fecal | place: USA: Wisconsin... | reverse complement strand
GTTTAAATTTATCATCGCAAGTTAAATTTTAACATAAAAGAAGGACCTTGGGCTCTTATGAACCCTTGGTCCTTCTTTTTTCTGAGCTATGCTTTTTTCACAGCCCCCAAATCTTATTCAATATGAATTATAGATTTAATTACTTCTTAGCAGCCTTTGAATCTCCGGATCCAACTAAGCTTGCATAATCAGCAACCTTTGACTTGTCATCAGACTTAGCAGCCTTAACAGCGTCCTTAGCATTGTCCTCTACATATGTCTCATAGATTGACCATGTTGTGTCGCCTGTCTTTACATAGATGTAATACTTGTCATTAGCATCCTTGTACTTATTAACAGCCTTAAGGATTGTACCTGTTGAACCAACAAGATACTTATTTCCTGTTGTTACATCCTCAACAACCTTATATCTGTCATCGCCTGCATCCTGAAGCATACCATCACGATAGATCTTCTTTGAAGATGAATCATAACCGTGCTTAGCAGCACCTGTATTCTTGCTGAAGCAGAATGTATAAGTATCATCAGAAAGCTCGATCTTCATTGTTCCGGTCTTCATAGATCCGTCCTTCTCCTCATCCTCTGAGAAGTAGTGAAGATTAACACCGTTATCAGCATTGAAAAGCTCGTCCTCAGTTACTGCATCCATATTATATGACTTAGCATATTCAGCACCGCTTACAGCACCGGTATCATTTCCATCCTTATCAACATTCTTAAGAACAACAAGACCTGTTTTCATAACTCCATCCTGGTCGAATACATACCACTTAGAGTTAACCTTCTTAGTCTTGCCCTTTACAAGAGCACCTGAAGCGTCTGTACGGAACCATCTCTGTGTATCTGAGTCCTTATCCTCGATTGTTGAATCAAGAGTAGCACCATTCTCAGCGCCGTATGGCTTGTTCCAGATCCACTGATTCTTAGCAAGAGCACCATCCTCAAGCTTACCAAACCATGTTGTTGTAAGCTTGTCACCGGCTGAAGCTGTCTGCCACTTGAACTCCATTACACCGTCGTCGTTGAATGAATACTTCTTACCGTTGATAGACTTAACCTTGTTTGTCTCCTTCTTACCGTTTGAGGTATTGAAGTAGAACCAGTAGTAGTCCTCATCGTACTTATCAGAATCTGAAAGAGCATCTGTGTACTGAAGCCATCCAGAGTGACGAGCACCATCCTCGTTTGTTCCATAGTAGTATGTTGCACGAAGAATCGGATCCTCATCGTCGTTAACGATGTTGTATGAAGCATCCTCTACATAACCGAAGAGCATCTTTCCGTCATCATCGAAGCCGTACTTCTTACCGTTGATTGTCTTGCCATATGACTTTGCATAAGCCTTACCTGTTGATCCGAAATAATACCATCTGTAATCAACATCAAGAGTCTCATCATCATCAGCCGGAACTGCTACCCAAGTATTCTTAACCATAGCGCCGTTAGCGTCTACATAGTAGTGGTTGTCACCATCCTCGATGAGCTGGCTTGTAAGCATAGCTCCGTCATCGCCGAGGTAGAAATACTGTCCGTTGTAGCTCTTCCAAGAATCTGTTACATAGTCTCCGTTGCTGTTGTAGTAGTACCATGAACCACCCTCGTTTGTCCAGCCTGTAGCTGCGAGTGATGTCATTGATGCTCCAACAGCAAGCAGAGCAGCTGCTGAAAATCCAACAGCAAGTTTTGTCTGCTTTCTCATTTGAATGCACTCTCCTTTTAAATGTTTTGTGCCTTAGAGGCTACATATCCTCTGGGCACAGTTTTAATGTTACGTCGTACAGTTTACCACCATGCCGCTCATAAATCAAGAATAAGTTGATTGTAAGCGCTTTTGTGTCTCTTTCAAGACTTGTAGTAACTGCTTATTCATCCTACGCTTGCATTATATTCTCATGCTTTTTCTATTGCTATTTCTTTTCTCTAACGAATTCTTACGGAATTCTTACGGCAAAAATTAAGAATCTCCTTAAGATTCTCGTAAGAATTAAAACACCACCCCGTAATGAGGTGGTGTCCGTATCAAATGGTTTACTGTGTTTTATCAGTTCGGCGGCCCGCTTGTCTTGTAGGCGATCAGGTTGCCAAAGCTGTCGTAATTTGACGAAGAGCTTGTTCCGGAAGTACTGCTGCCGGACGGACCCGAACTGCTGCTTATATTTGTTCCCGACGGACTTGAGCTTGACGTGGAAGTACCGCTCTGTCCTCCCGGACCTACATTACTGCTTGTTCCGGTATTATTATTGATGATATTACTTGTGCCCGATGATGTTGACGATCCTCCCGGTGCATTGGACGTAGTAGTACCGGAGCTGTTATTCACCGTCTGTCCTGCATTTGTGCTTGTCGGTGCATTAGACGATGCGCTACTCTGTGCTGTATATGCTCCGTTAGCCGCAAATGTATAGTTGGTTCCGTCTATGGTAACGGTGCAGTTTGCAGCCATCTTGCCGTCCGAATACAGATAGTAATAGGTTCCGTTCAGATTGAGCCAGCCTGTTGCGAGTGTTCCGTCCCCGTTCAGATAATAATAGGTGCCATCCTGCTGACGCCAGCCTGTCACCATCTTGCCGTCCGATCCGAAGCAGTACCACTTGTCCTTGATCTTAGCCCACTTTCCGATGACGGCCTGTCCGTTATCCATGAAGTAATACCATGCATTATCTATCATGCGCCAGCCTGTCACCATCTGTCCGCCCGACTTAAGATAATAATAGGTTCCGTTCAGATTAAGCCAGCCTGTATGCATCTTACCTGTTGTGGTATCAAGGTAGTACCAGTAATTACCAAGCTGCTTCCATCCGGTCTGCATAGCTCCGTCATCAGCAAAATAATACCAGGAATCATTGATTTTGGACCAGCCGATGCTCGTATAGCCGTCGTTTCCTACATAATAATATACATATCCGTTATTACCATTGCTCATGCGCAGCCAGTTATTAACGACTGTAGTTCCGTTTTCAACATAGTAGCGTCCGCCGGAATTCTGTTTCCACTCAGCCGAAGCTGTAACAGAGGCAAGCCCCGCTGCGGCAAGCACAAGACCGAGACCGATAGCGCGGAGTTTCTTCATAATTCAGATTCCTCCCAAAATATATGTCAGATGCATACAAATGTATAAAGCTTGTAATTAAACTGCCATGCTTAATCATCACATTTGTATGAAAAAATAGTGTTCATACACTAACACTTGTATAAAAATATATCATATGCCACTAAATAGTGTATATATTTTTTCTTACTTTTGTTTTAGTTTAAATTCCGGTCACTGCTCCGAGTACTTCTCCTATCTTATCTCTGATAATGAGATCCGCCTGCCTGTCCACCGAGGTTGCTCCGCGGTTAAGCAATACGAGCTTATTACCTCTGTAATACTGTATAAGTCCCGCTGCCGGATATACATTCAGCGAGGTTCCGCCTATGATAAGTACCTCCGCATTGTATATATACTTAACCGCCTTATCCATCAGTTCATTATCGAGAGGCTCCTCATAGAGTACGACATCAGGCTTGATAATGCCTCCGCACTCGCAATGCGGCACTATATCCTTCGAATCCTTTATCGCATCTATTCCGTAGAATCTTCCGCATTTCATACAGTGGTTACGGCTGACTGCTCCGTGAAGTTCCAGAACTTCCTTGCTTCCCGCCATCTGATGCAGTCCGTCTATATTCTGGGTTATTACCGCTTTTAGCTTTCCCTGCTGTTCAAGCTTTGCCAAAGCAAGATGTGCCTTGTTGGGTTTCACACCTTCCACTATGAGCTTATCTCTGTAAAATCTATAGAATTCCTCCGGATTGCGCATAAAGAAGCTGTGGCTGAGTATCTCCTCCGGCGGGTAGTCATACTTCATATTGTATAGTCCGTCCACACTGCGGAAATCAGGTATACCGCTCTCTGTGGACACACCTGCTCCGCCGAAAAATACTATATTGTCACTTTCATCTATCCATCTCTTCAAGGTCTCTGTTTCGTACATATGCCGCACCCCTTTCACCGTATCATACATTTTGTTTCTATTATATATCATTATGAAAGCTTTTTCTCCATTACTCTTGCTATCTTACGACGGCTCTCCTCCGTAACGTTGGTATATATGTTCGCTGTAGTGCTTATCTGCGAATGACCGAGATGCTCCGATACTATCTTGAGATCCACTCCGTTATTAAGCAGCATGGTTGCATTGTAATGTCTGAGACAGTGTAGTGACATATTTGCAAATCTTGTTTCTCTGGTTGCCTTATGAAAAGCCCTATTCAGACTCTGTCTGAGTACATATCCTCCGCTGTCTGTTGTAAATACCGCATCATTACCGCTTTTTCGCTGAAATCTCTGATTTTGCCTGTGCTCCTTAAACAGACTTTCTACGGTTTTATTCATATATATAGTACGTCTTCCGGCTTCACTCTTTGGACTTGTAAGTATGTATTCACCGTTTACATGAGTGAGGGTTCGACTTATGCTTATTCTGTGGGCTTTAAAATCTATATCACTCCATTTGAGTCCGAGCAATTCTCCCGAACGCATACCGGTAAAAAGCAGTATCTTGACCGCAACATTTGTCAGTGAATATCCTTCAAACAATGCTAAAAACTTATGTATCTCGTGATCCTCAAGATATTTCTTGCGTGTGTCTATTGTCTTAGCACGCATAGGCAGTATCACCTCAATGCACGGATTCTTTTTAATATAGTGCTTTGACACCGCATATTTCATTACGGATTTCAGCACATAGTGCAGCATCTTAAGCTTGGTTGAAGTAAGCAGCGTATCCGCAGCGGTATAATATGAATCCGCAGTTCTGAATTTTCCTGCAAAATGTACATTTGTAAGCATTTCTGTCAACATGTCTGAATCAAGTATCCCTATGTCTGTGTTTCCGAGCATCGGTACCAGATATTTATATATAGCTGTTTCATATGCGGCAACCGTGCTTTGCTTAAGATTAGGCTCAGCATAATATTTAAGATACTCGGCGCACAGTTTATCAAATCCTATCCCTGCCTCACGACTATGCTCCGTCTTGTTATCGTCGTATCTTGTAAATATTGCTCCGTCTTCAGGCTCCGCTACACCTGTAAGCTCTATCGATATATGTAATTGCCGGTTTTCATCCATATCCACATATATTTCTCGTTTCATTTTTCTCTCCTTTACAACTGTGTCTTATTATTGTCTCTGTACAGCTGCTTTTAGCATATATTGTGCATTTTTGCTAAGCATTAGCTACACAAGCACATGATAATTGTGTATAATGAATACGAAACATATCAGAAGCTAAATGCTTTTATAAGGCGGTTCGGATCAGCAATGTTTCATTGATTAAAAGTCCGTATGCTTACGCATTTATAATAGAAAGGGAATTATAATGGCAATTAAGGTTGGAATTAACGGTTTTGGACGTATCGGACGTGTTGCTCTGCGCATCATGATGGATAAGGCTGACAAGTTTGAGGTCTGCGGAATCAATATCAGAAAGGCTGACCTGGATGTTATGATATATCAGCTTAAATATGATACCATTTTCGGAAGATTCTCCGGAACCGTAGATAAGTACGAGGATGGTCTCGTAGTTAACGGCAAGAAGATCAGAGTATTCAGCGAGGATCAGGCGCAGAATATCGATTGGGGTTCATGCGGTGCTGAGTACATCATAGAGTCAACAGGTGCATTCCTTACAGCTGAGGCTTGTGAGGCACACCTTGCTCACGGAGCCAAGAAGGTCATCATGTCCGCTCCTGCAAAGGATGCTTCTCCGATGTTCGTATATGGTGTAAACCATATGGATTATACCAAGGATATGCGTATCATCTCCAACGCATCCTGTACAACTAACTGCCTTGCTCCGATGGCTAAGGTGCTTCAGGATAACTTCGGTATTGAGGAAGGTCTCATGACAACCATTCACTCTTCGACCTCCAAGCAGAAGACAGTTGATGCAAGAGACAATAAGGACTGGAGGATAGGACGTGCCGTATATGGTAACATTATTCCTTCAACAACAGGTGCAGCCAAGGCTGTAGGTAAGGTCATTCCTTCACTTAAGGGTAAGCTTACAGGTATGAGTGTTCGTATACCTGCCGCAGACGGTTCGCTTGTAGATCTTACAGCAAGACTTTCCAAGCCTGCTACTTATGATGAGATCGTTGCAGCTATGGAGAAGGCAGCCGAGGGTGAGCTCAAGGGTACTCTGGTCGTTACTCATGATCCGATAGTTTCTTCAGACGTACTTGGTTTCGATGCTCCTTGCCTCTTTGATGCAAAGGGCGGTATCGCACTTAATGACACCTTCGTTAAGGTACTCGCCTGGTACGATAACGAGTGGGGCTATACAAGCGCACTCATCCGTATGGTTGAGCACATGGCTGAGGTTGACAACGCCTGATTCACAGACTACATATTTTAATATCAATTATTTGACGGCATCCGTAAGGGTGCCGTTTTTCTTCTACAACTTAAACCCACAGTTCAGCCTTATATACTTAGCTGATATGCGTTTTTTACCAACACGTTTTGTCCACCCTCTATCTTGTTTAAAACAACTTAAAACAGCAGATTAGCCTTATATACTTAGCTAATCTGCTGTTTCTACCAACACGTTTTGTCCTATATCTCTGTTTCTACCAACGCGTTTGTCCTATATCTCGAAAAAGGGCCGACACAAAAGTGCCGACCCTTTAATGATTATGATTGTTTATTAAGCTTTTGTTGATCAGAAGTCTGTAAGCTCTGAAGGTCTCTTCTCAAGGAATGCTGTCATTCCTTCCTTCTTATCGTGAGTTGAGAATGTGAATCCGAATGCATCAGCTTCCATTCTGAGACCGTTTGAAAGATCCATGTCAAGACCTGCGTTGATAACGCTCTTTGCGATGCTGATTGCATAGCTTCCGTTCTTAAGGATCTTAGCAGCCATCTTCTTGCACTCGTCCATAAGCTGATCAGCCGGAACTACCTTGTTTGCAAGGCCGATACGATAAGCCTCCTCTGCGTTGATCTTGTCGCATGTGAAGATAAGCTCCTTAGCACGTCCCTTACCTACAAGACGAGCAAGTCTCTGTGTTCCGCCGAATCCCGGAAGGATACCGAGTCCGCACTCAGGCTGACCGAAGATAGCATTCTCTGCTGCTACTCTGATATCACAGCACATGCTGATCTCGCATCCGCCGCCGAGAGCATAACCGTTAACTGCTGCAATTGTTACCTGCGGCATATTCTCAAGTCTGTTGAATGCTTCCATAGCAAGGAGTGACATTGCACGTCCCTCAGCCGGAGTAGCATTAACCATCTCAGAGATGTCAGCGCCTGCAACGAATGCCTTAGCCCCTGAACCTGTGAGGATAACCACACGTACATCCTTACGCTTCTCAACTTCTGCGCAGCACTCGTTAAGCTCTGCAAGAGTCTCTGAATTAAGTGCATTAAGTGACTTTGGTCGATTGATTGTGATTGTTGCGATCTGATCTGCAACCTCAAGAGTAATATTGTTCATTGGTCTTCTCCTTCTCAAGTTCTCCGGTCTCCCGGAATTATTTCCGTTTGCACTCTTAAAGTGCCTCGTCTGCATGTTATGAACATCATGCATACCGAACACCGATAGTATAGCACTATACAGCACTTTTTGTCTCCGCTTTTTGCTGTAAAAATGCGGCCAAAATCCGAAAGATCTATGACCGCATACATTTTACGATATTAAATTAAGCGCCGACTGCCCAAACAGCCCTTTGCCGTAATTTTTGTATATCAGTTTGCTGCAGACTCAGACTCTGATTCAGACTCTGTCTCAGTCTCATCAGCCTCTACAGATTCTGCTGCAGCTGCTTCTGCCTGCTTCATCTCGGTATACTCATCCTCTGTGACATAGTTTACCTTGATATTTTCTGCAAGATAGCTTCCTACAAGGTACTGTACAACTGTCTGCTGAAGTGCTGCCTCGGTATTGCTTGCCTTTACCTGCTCCTCCTGATCGGAATATCCGAAATCAGCGAGATACTGCTTAAGAGTGTCATCATTATACTCAAAGCCCTGCTCCTTAGCTATGGCATCTACAACAGCTGTCTGCTCTGCAAGTACCTTGGCATCAGCCTCGAGTGAGCTTCTGTAATCAGCATAGCTCTGTCCTGAACTGCTTAAGTAATCGGCAAGACCGTTCATGCCCTGTAATCCGTAGTTTGTTGCATATGCCTTGAACATCTTATCCTGATTCTGAACATATACGTCTATTGCCCATCCGATAGCTGCATCATTGGTCTCGACCTCACTTGCCTCGGCAACAGCATTGACAGCATTGGTTATAAGCTCATTCTTAACATATGCCTGCTCCTGCTTCTCGAGTGAGTCTCTGACAGCCTCACGATACAGGTTCGCTGTAATATACTTTCCGCCGCTGTACTTATCAGCCAGCTCATCTGTAAGATCCTCATAGCTTAAAGGTCTTGATACCTTGTTGATCTTAACATCAAATGTTACAGGCTTACCTGCAAGTGTAGCCTCCTGGTAGCTCTCCGGGAATGTAAGCTCAAGTGTTACTTCCTCTCCTGCCTTGTGTCCGATAAGTCCGTCCTCAAAGCCATCGATAAATCTGCCTGATCCGAGTACAAGATCGTAGCCATCTGCAGAGCCTCCGTCAAATTCCTCTCCGTCAACCTTACCTACAAAGTCGATATTTACAGTATCACTGTCTGCTGCCGCATCCTCAACCTCTTTGGTCTCTCCGCCCATGGTGAGATAGTAGGTGATCATATCATTTACGGCATCCTCTTCGATTGCATCTGCGGTAGGTGCTGTGATCTCGATAGTACTGAGATCGGCAAGCTTGACCTCACCCATGCTCTCAGGCTTTACCGGGTCGATATTTGCTATAGCCTCTGCATCCTCGCTGAGTGTCTCCGGCTCGCTCTCAAGCTCTGTTGCAGTAGCTTCGCTTGTTTCTTCCGCATTTTTCTTGGAGCATCCGCTTAAAGCCATGCTTACGGTTACTGCGGCAACAGCGGCAACGGCTGCTGCTTTCTTGAATTTTCTCATATTGTTTCTCCTTCTTATGTATACAGGCTGTTTTTCAAAGAAAAATGAGCCTGTCACGAATCCAGCCAGGTCGGATTTGGGAAATATCTGAACAGTACTTTGGCAATGATCTTTTCCTTGCTTATATAGCTGTTCTCCCAATATCTCGCATCCAGTGACATGTTTCTGTTGTCCCCGAGGAAGAAATAGCAATCCTCCGGAACCTCGAACTTCATATCTCCGGTATAGAGCATAGGCTCCTTAAGGTAGTCCTCCTCAAGCTTCTCGCCGTTGACATATACGGCCGCTGTCATGAGCTCGGCATCATCTCCGGCAGCTGTATCAAGTCCCGGCAGTTCCTGAAGCTCGGACTGAGCCACCTTGCCGTCTGCCTTGATCTCAATAACATCACCCGGCAGACCTATGGTACGCTTAAGATAATACAAAGTCTTTGGATGAGTTATCTCCTTACCGCAGTTCGGACAAATCTCCGGTGCGCTTCCTTCTCCCATTCCTTCACCGCAGCGGTTGCATATCCAGCCGAATTTGAAGATGACTATGTCTCCGCGCTCCGGCTCTCCGAAGAGATAGCTCAGACGAAGTCCTATAACTCTGTCCTTCTGCTCGATCGTATCCTCCATAGAGCCTGTAGGAACCGTCGAATTGGCAATGATGAAATTGTTGCATACAAGTGCTATTACAACTGCTATCACAAGCACCTGTATCCAGCTTATTATCTCTTTAACGACAGAGTTTGACTTTTTTTCCTGCTTTTTGTCTCCGGATGCATCAGATGACTTATCCGGCTTTTGTTCCGGCTCATGTTTAGTCTCGGAAAGTGTGCTCTCGGCTTCATCATCTACTGTGACAATCAGGCCTTTTTTGTTTGTTTCGTTATTATCCATTATTTTTATTTATGTAAGAGTCCTTAATCTTATCAGCCCGCATTGGATGCTGCGATCTTAACCTTGCTCCAGAGCTCGGCAATAGTCTTACGGGTCTCATCATTATACTCAAATACCTCGTCATTTGCATTGTCATCACGCGGTATATAAGCATCTATGCCTTCAAACTCTCCGCCTTCGCCTGACAGCTCATCCATAACCTCCTTATTAGGTGAGGTATAGCCTACAAATTCAGACTTGTCCTTTGCAGCTTCATACTCTGTTATGTAGTTGATGAACTCATATGCAAGCTCAGGGTTCTCTGCATTCTTAGGAATGACCATACCGTCAGACCAGAGGTTTGTTCCGCTCTCAGGCATGAAGTAACCCATGTCTTCATTTTCATTCATAACATATACCGCATCTCCGGAATAAATGAGTCCGAGTGCTTTTCTGCCCTGTGCCATATTGTCGATGATCTCATCTGTAACGATCTCAGGCTGCATGGTATTCACGCACTTGAGCAGGAATTCATAAGCCTCGTTAAGTTCCTTCTCATCTGAAGTATTCATGGAATATCCGAGATACTTGAGTGCGATCATGAACTCATCTCTCTCTGAATCATAGAGATAGATATCTCCCTTGTACTTCTCATCCGCAAAGATTCCGAAGCCTTCCTTCTCAAGATCTGCTTCATCCACCTTATTCTTGTCATACACAATACCTACGGTGCCCCAGAAATAAGGTACGCTGTAGTCATTGTTCGGATCATACGGAAGGTTCTTGACTCCGTCTGCAAGCAGATCGAGACAGGTGATCTTGCTCTTATCGAGAGGCTGAATAAGATCCTCCTTGATAAGTCTCTCTATCATATAATCACTCGGTACAAGTATATCGTAAGCATCGCCGTTTGCGACCTTGATGTACATCTGCTCATTGGAATCAAACTCATCCATGACCACGGTAGCACCTGTCAGCTTCTCGAACCCGGATATAGTATTTTCTCCGACATACTCTCCCCAGTTATAGATATGCAGTGTCTGTCCCGCATATTCGCCCTCATTTTTCTGTCCGCATCCCGACATGAGCAATGCGGCTCCGATAGCTGTAACTGCTGCAAATGCTGCTATGACTGTTTTTTTCAACTTTACATAATCCTCCTTAATATAAATGCGAATATTCGCAAATTATGCCGACGTTTAGAAGTATTCCGACAAGCTTCAGGCTGCACACAGTCAACCGGGCTCTCCGGCTTTAACTCCAAGACGCTCAGCTTTTTAACTCTGTCTGTTTTATTTCTCAGTGTCTTCTATTGCTCTTGCCTTACGCTTACGAAGCTGCTCGGATATGATAGGCAGAACATTAATGACAATGAGTACAGCTGTTATTATACCTACAACAAGTGTAGATACTGCGTTGATGGACGGATTGACTCTCTTACTCATGGTGTATACCATGATGCTTAAGTTTTTAACTCCTCGTCCCGTTACAAAGTACGAAATGATGAAGTCATCAAATGACATTGTAAATGCGATAAGTGCTCCACTGAATATACCCGGTGATATCTGAGGTACTATTACCTTAAGCAGTGCCTGCGAAGGTGTAGCTCCGAGATCCATTGCCGCATCTGCAAGATTAGGGTCGAGCGAGCGTATTTTCGGCATGACACTTAATATAACATAAGGCGTACAAAATGCAATATGCGCAAGTATCATTGTAAGAAGTCCGCGCTCTATTCCGAAAGTTATGAATAAAAGCATGAGTCCTATAGCCGTTACTATCTCCGGATTCATTATCGGGAAATCATTGATCTGCGATACCAGTCTGCGCACTATCTTCTTGGATTTGGATAAACCGACCGCAGCAAGAGTGCCCGCAATAGTCGAAACAACAGTAGCTATGATTGCAACCACTATGGTAGTGCTGAGTGACTGCATCATCTGGGTATCTCTGAACATCTTCTCATACCACTGCAGGCTGAAGCCCTTAAGCACAGTAAGTGACTTGGATGAGTTAAATGAAAATACCACTACATATACTATAGGAAGATAGAAAAATATCACAGCAAGGAGCATGGATAATTTTCCTATGATACGTTTGTTTTTCTTCATATCTGTTATCCCTCCTTAATCCGATTCCTGTGAATTCTTGCTCTCTAAGCGTCTTACGCAATACATGCTGAGCATCATAAGTATTGCCATGATAACCGATATAGCCGAACCGAAATTCCATTCTCCTACCGTTATGAACTGGTTCTCTATAACGTTTCCTATAAGGAAGTACTGTCCTCCTCCGAGAAGCTTGGGTATAAAGAAGGAGCTTACCGCAGGCAGGAACACAAGGCTTATTCCGCTCACCACTCCGGGAAGTGACAACGGAAATGTCACTCTGAGGAAGGTCTGAACTCCGTTTGCTCCGAGATCGCTGCTTGCGTCCAGCAGTGATCGGTCCATCTTACAGAGCGAGCTTACTATCTGCAGTATCATAAACGGTAAGAAGTTGTAGACCATACCGATAAGCACCGCACTCTCGGTATACAAAAGCTCTGTATGCGCAAAGCCCAGCAGCTTCAAGAGCTTCGATACTATACCGCCCTCCGTCAATATGCCTATCCATGCGTAGGTACGCACGAGCATATTGATCCAGGTCGGAATGGTTATTGCGAAGACAAGCATATTGCGAACCCTGTCGTTATTGCCTGCAATAAAGTAAGCAACAGGATATGCAAGCAATATGCATATGATCGTAGTCTTTACCGCGATCTTGACCGAACGCCAGAGTACTATAACGAAATCCGGGTCCGTGAAAAACTTGATATAATTTTTTAATGTAAATTCAAAGCTTATAATGCCGTTTCCGCCTGTCGTGATCGAATAGAAGAAAACTATGATCATCGGAAGCAGGAGTAAAAGTATGCTCCATACTATATAAGGAAACGCCAACTGTGAAAATCTCTTCAATTTATGCTGTCCCTCTCAGAAAAAACAATTTATGTCAGTAATTCCGTAAATGAAACTCACATACGTTTCATGACATGGATATCATTCTTGCCTAACTTAAGTCCTACCTCTGTGCCTTCCTCAACATAGTTTACGGTACGCACCTTAAGCTCACGACCTGTCGTTGAGAAGGTAACTCTGTAGGACTGGCCTTCCTTAACATTTTCAGGATCAAAGTCGTAATCGGCATACATATCGACTGTCTGTTCCTCATCCGAGAGCTTCCAGCCCTGCGCATTTGCCCACAGCTTGAGATCTGTGTCGAGTGCCTGTGACTCCATCAGCTCGTCCGCGGTCTTGAAGAAGTTAAATGCCATAACAGCCTCGTTTGCCTTGGCATTCTTGACTATAGGCTGATTGACTACATAGATCATCTTTTGGATCATTGTTCCGTTTGAGGTCGAAAATACTACCGGATATTCGCCTTCTTCTTCCTTGACCGAATAATCTATGCTGTTAAGTGAGATATACTCATCGGTCTCCGGATTCCATGCCTGTGCATCGGCACGTGCAACTACTTCCTTATCGTCAAGAGCCGCAACATCCTCTATATCTACAAAGAAATCGTTGGCTGAGATCTTCTCTTTGCCGTCCGCCGATATTACCTCGTTGTTTTTGATTATACGCATATGTACGGTCACTGAGGTACCCGGAACGGTCTCAACGACGGTCTCGTAATGCATGCCCTTGAAGAGCACGCTGTCTACGATTCCCGTGAGCACACCTTCCTCAGTCGGAACTATTACAAGATCCTCGGGTCTGATGACCACATCCACTGCTTCATTCTTGGCAAAGCCGTAATCAAGACACTCAAAGTTCTGATCGTCGAATCTTACAAGATAATCATCAAGCATCCTGCCCGGGATGATATTGGACTCGCCTACAAAGTCCGCTACAAAACGATTGACAGGAGTATTGTATATTTCCTGAGGAGTGCCTATCTGCTGTATCTCTCCGCCCTTCATGATAACGATCTTGTCTGACATGGTAAGTGCCTCCTCCTGATCGTGGGTAACGAAGATGAAGGTGATGCCTACCTCCTGCTGTATGCGCTTAAGCTCGTACTGCATCTCCTTGCGAAGCTTGAGATCGAGTGCTCCGAGCGGCTCGTCAAGCAGCAGCACCTTAGGCTCATTTACAAGTGCTCTTGCTATGGCAACTCTCTGCTGCTGTCCTCCCGAAAGAAGTGTGACATTTTTATTCTCATATCCGTCAAGTCCGATAAGCTTGAGCATCTTCATGACCTTCTGCTCGATAACATCCTTACTCACCTTCTTGATCTTGAGTCCGAAGGCAATATTATCGTGAACGTTCATATGCGGGAACAAGGCATATTTCTGGAACACGGTGTTAAGCTCACGCTTATACGGAGGCAGATTGCTTATATCCACTCCGTCGAATAATACTTCACCCTCTGTAGGCTCAAGGAAGCCTCCGAGTATACGAAGCAGAGTTGTCTTGCCGCAGCCCGATGGGCCGAGAAGTGTAACAAACTCATTTTCCTTGATATCAAGATTGATATTCTTAAGTACGAGCTGATCCTCAAAGCTCATTACGATATTTTTGAACTGTATAAGTGTCTTTTCTTCCATCTTATCCTCCGATACCTATCTCGTTCATCGCATGCTCTATCGCATCAAACGAGTAAAACTTCCTTGCCAGAAAAGCATATGCCTTCTGTTTGTCCTCAAGGCTTACGCCGTGGGGATATTTCTTGGCTAGAGCCCTTGTGCAGGCCTCGTATTCATCCTCAGGCGATATTGCATTAAGCATATCCGCCGCAGTCTCCCTGCTTATGCCCCGTTGTCGAAGCTTCTGCTCTATCTCTCTCTTAGACCTTGTCCCCTTAAGTTCCTCGGTATAGCTTTCGGCATAACGCCTGTCATCGGCAAAGCCGTATTTATCAAGAAACTCAAAGGTATCCCTTATCACCTGTTCCGGATACATGCCCTCTCTGAGCTTTCTCCTTATCTGTTCTCTGGTCTTATCCGCATTCTTGAGATAATAGAGCACTCTCTTCTTGGCTCTCGGCAGCAATATTTCATCAAAAATGTATCGGTATTGCTCATCCGTGATCTCACTCCTGTGGCCTCTTGCATTATCGGTATCGACGGCCGCAGCCTCCGTTTCCTCTGTGCCTGCTGCCAGGTCTTCATTTCCCGTAAATGTCTTTAAATGCAGCTTTCGGCACTCTCCTTTATACAAAAGAAAGGTCACCTCGCCGTAATCGAGGGTGACCTTGTTTCTCTTATTATCAAAATTTCTGATATCTGTAACTATATGTGCCATTCTCATCATTCTTCCGGTCCGTCGGGAACCGGAGCATCAGAAATAATGCCCAGCTTTACTCTGAGCTTGTGATCGATCTCATCTGTTATCTCCGGATGGTCTGCAAGATACTGCTTGGCATTCTCACGTCCCTGTCCTATCTTGCTTCCGTTATATGCAAACCATGCGCCGCTCTTGTCGACTATATCTTCCTTAACGGCAAGATCAAGGAGATCTCCCTCCTTGGAGATACCCTTTCCGAACATGATATCAAACTCTGCCTCCTTGAACGGCGGAGCTACCTTGTTCTTGACTATCTTGACCCTGACATGGTTGCCGACGGCATCAGAGCCCTGCTTAAGTGTCTCAGTACGTCTTACATCCATACGAACCGAGGAATAGAACTTAAGTGCACGGCCTCCTGTAGTCGTCTCGGGATTTCCAAACATAACGCCTATCTTCTCACGAAGCTGGTTAATGAATATGACCACGCAATTTGACTTGGAGATGGCGCTGGTGAGCTTACGGAGTGCCTGTGACATAAGTCTTGCCTGAAGACCTACAACAGAATCTCCCATCTCTCCCTCTATCTCCTTCTTTGGTACAAGTGCGGCAACAGAGTCTACTACGATAACATCCATGGCATTGGAACGAACCATGGTATCTGCAATCTCAAGAGCCTGCTCTCCGTTATCCGGCTGTGAAATATAGAGATTATCAATATCTACTCCTATATTCCTTGCGTATACCGGGTCGAGTGCGTGCTCTGCATCTATGAAACCTGCTATTCCTCCGTTACGCTGTGCCTCGGCAACTATGTGCAGTGCAAGTGTAGTCTTACCGGAAGACTCCGGTCCGTAGATCTCGATAACACGTCCTCTCGGTACTCCGCCTACGCCGAGTGCCACATCAAGACTCAATGAACCTGTTGAAATAACTTCAATGCTCTTGTCTTTACCGGAGTCACCAAGCTTCATTACGGCGCCTTGCCCAAAATCGCGCTCTATCTGCTTGATTGCCGCCTCTAAGGCTTTCTGTTTATCTTCTTTTGATACTTCTTTTGATACCGGCATATTTTCATCCTTTACTTAAGTTATTTCAGCCAATCCGCCATCGGAGCGAACATAGTCAGTATAACATATGCATCATAAAAATGCGATATTGCGCCTTGCACAAAAATCCGCTCTTATTCTGCTTATGAAGCTTGTTATATATGTCATATACTTGTGTCTCTTATACAGAAAGCCTAAATGTGAGCTTCCCTTGATGATCACGACACGCGCCTTTTCTATATGTTTTCCTATCCATTCTTTCCTGAATATGGGATGCCCATATATTGCCGGGCATAAGTGTGCTTACAAGCATTGCCGCCGACACAAGTGCCAGCAAAGCTATGATTATATTTTCTGTTTTGGTTCTGAAATTCTGATCCATGATTTTATTTTTATCTTTCAAAAAGCCGGAGAGAACCTGCCTTGCGCAAGTCTCCCCGGCTTATTTTCGGAGACAAGCTTTACACGGTGTACTATACGATATACGTGCATCCTCGTCTCCTAATATTTATCCTCTCTCGGCTGTAAGCTTACCGTCCTTGCAGTCAACAAGTATAGTATTGCCCTCTATGATCCTGCCTTCAAGTATAGCCTTGGCAGCAATGGTCTCGACATTCTTCTGGATGAAACGCTTCAACGGACGTGCACCGAACTGCGGATCGTAACCGTTGTCTACGCAATAGCTTATAGCTTCCGGTGTCATAACAAGCTTCATGTCCTTATCGGCAAGTCTCTTGTTGATATCCTTTACGCAAAGATCGATGATCCTTGAGATGTCTCCCTTCTGCAGCGGCTTAAAGAGTATGATCTCATCAAGTCTGTTGAGGAACTCAGGTCTGAAGCTCTGCTTAAGAAGTGCATCAACATTTGCCTTAGCCTCATCGGTTATCTCACCCTTGTCATCTATACCGTCAAGCAGATACTGTGATCCGAGGTTAGATGTAAGGATAATGACTGTATTCTTAAAGTCTACGGTCTTACCCTTGGAGTCTGTGATACGTCCGTCATCAAGTACCTGAAGCAGTACGTTGAATACATCCGGATGAGCCTTTTCTATCTCATCAAAGAGGACTACCGAATAAGGCTTACGTCTTACAGCCTCTGTCAGCTGTCCGCCCTCATCATAGCCTACATATCCCGGAGGCGCTCCGATAAGACGGCTCACAGAATGCTTCTCCATATACTCGGACATGTCGATACGTACCATGTTATTTTCATCATCAAACAAAGCCTCTGCCAAGGTCTTGGCAAGCTCTGTCTTACCTACTCCGGTAGGTCCCATGAAGAGGAATGAACCGATAGGCTTGGTCGGATCCTTGATGCCTGCCTTAGAACGAATGATAGCATCCGAAACCTTTTCTACAGCATCATCCTGTCCTACAACTCTCATATGGAGCTGGTTCGGAAGTGCAAGCACCTTGTTTCTCTCTGTCTCCGAGAGCTTAGTTACAGGGATGCCTGTCCACTTCGATACGATCTTAGCGATCTCATCCTCATTTACACTCTCATGTACAAGCTCATGACCTTCGCTCTTGCTCTTTGCCTCGGCCTCCTCAAGCTCCTTCTTAAGCTGCGGAAGCTTGCCGTAGATGATAGCTCCGGCTTCCTCATAAGAGCCCTTACGCTGAAGTATCTCTGCCTCATCATTCAGCTTCTCTATTTCTTCTCTGAGTGAAGAAAGTCTGTCGGCAGCACCCTTTTCGTACTCCCATTTAGCCTTCTGTGTATTGAAATCTTCCTTGAGCTCTGCAAGCTCCTTCTGAAGCTCTTCGAGTCTCTCCTTGGAAAGATTATCTGTCTCTTTCTTAAGTGCCGTTATCTCGATCTCAAGCTGCATGATACGTCTCTGCTGCTCATCAAGCTCTGCAGGGAGCTGATTCATCTCGGTCTTGATCATAGCGCAGGCCTCATCTACAAGGTCTATAGCCTTATCCGGAAGGAAACGGTCTGTAATATATCTGTTCGAAAGCACAGCAGCCTGTACCAGTGCACCGTCTGTTATCTTAACTCCGTGGAAGACCTCATAACGGTTCTTGATACCACGAAGTATAGAGATGGTATCCTCTACACTAGGCTCGTCTACGGTAACCGGCTGGAAACGTCTCTCAAGAGCCGGATCCTTCTCAATATATCTGTACTCATCAAGTGTTGTGGCACCTATACAATGCAGCTCACCTCTTGCCAGCATAGGCTTAAGCATATTGCCGGCATCCATAGAGCCCTCGGTCTTGCCGGCTCCGACTATAGTATGGATCTCATCGATAAAGAGTATGATCCTTCCGTCGGACTCGGATACCTCCTTGAGCACTGCCTTAAGTCTCTCTTCAAACTCACCTCTGTACTTGGCTCCTGCGATAAGTGCACCCATATCAAGTGAGAATATAGTCTTGTCCTTGAGGCTGTCCGGCACATCACCGTTTACTATACGTTGTGCAAGTCCCTCTACTACAGCCGTCTTACCTACACCGGGTTCACCGATAAGCACCGGGTTGTTCTTGGTCTTACGGCTTAAGATACGGATAACATTTCTGATCTCATTATCTCTGCCGATAACAGGATCAAGCTTCTGCTCCTTGGCACGCTGTACAAGATCCGTACCGTATTTCTTCAGGGTATCATAGGTCGCCTCAGGATTATCCGAGACTACCTTCTGATTGCCTCTGACATCGGAAAGTACCTTGAGAAAGCCATCCTTTGTTATATTGTAACGGGCAAAGAGCTGCTTCATCTTGCTGTCAGCTCTGTCAAGCATAGCAAGGAAGAGGTGTTCTACCGATACATATTCGTCACCCATTGCCTTAGAATGATTCTCTGCTTCGGTAAGTACACGATTGGCATCATTTGAAAAATACATGCTGCTTCCGCCGCTGACCTTAGGATATCCTGCAATAACAGCTATTAAATCTTTGTTAAAGGCCTCGACATCAACATTCATGCTCTGTAAGAGTTTCTTGATCAGGCTGTCATCAAGTGCCAGCAGGCTGTACAGAAGATGTGCCTGCTCGATCTGCTGATTGCCGTATTCGCTCGCTACCGACTCACAGCCGTTTACTGCTTCTATAGATTTCTGGGTAAATTTGTTAATGTTCATTATCATTTACCTCCTTAGTAATAATCGTCGTTAATTATGTCCACCATTTAGGACAATTATGATTATACACGTTTTGTTAGCACTTGCAAGTGTTGAGTGCTAATTATTTTGTGTTTTATTTGTGAACATAAAAAGGAATGATACGAGTACTTGCCCATATCATTCCTTTTTTAATAATTATCACCAGTTCACTATCTCTTCGTAGAGTAGTCTGTACTTTTCTGCCGAGTTCTTCCATGAATAATCCTTATTCATGGCTCTGCGCACCATACCACGCCATGCCTTTTGATTGGTATAATATACGTTCTTGGCATAATTTACCGCTCCGAGCAGAAGTCCGGCATCATAACGATCAAAGGAGAAGCCGTTGCCGCTGTCTTCGAACTCGTTATACGGCTGTACGGTGTCTCTCAAGCCTCCGGTCTCTCTTACAACAGGCAGTGCGCCGTATCTCATAGCTATAAGCTGAGTAAGTCCGCACGGCTCAAATCTCGATGGAACAAGCACTATATCAGCTGCCGCATAGAGTTTTCGTGCTCTCTCCTCCGAATACATGATATTGGAGCTTACTGTACCCTTGCAGCGTTCCTCAAGCTCTCTGAACATGCCCTCGTACCATGGATCTCCGGTGCCTATAAGCACAAACTGGGTATTGCCGTCCAGCATAGAATCTATAGTCTCTGCCACAAGATCCAGTCCCTTTTGGTCCGTAAGTCTCGATATAAGACCGATAACAAACTTGTTCTGGTCTATCTCAAGCCCGAGCTCTTCCTGGAGCTTAAGCTTGTTCTCACGCTTTCCTCTCACGAAATCTCTCGTTCCGTAATGCTTATACAGATGCTTATCCTTAGCCGGGTTATATACCTCATAATCTATGCCGTTAACGATTCCGCAGAGCTTATATCTGTAATATGAGAGCAGCCCCTCGAGTGTCTCTCCGTACTCTGGAGTAGTTATCTCCCATGCATAGGTCTCGCTTACGGTAGTAACCTTATCGGAATAAACTATACCTCCCTTCATCATATTGGCATCTCTGTTGTGAAGCATGTCATCTATACCGAATACCTTATCGGGAAGACCACTTATGCTCTGAATATAGTTCGGGCTGTGTATTCCCTGGAAGCGTAGGTTGTGTATGGTGAATACAGTCCTTGCTCTCTGTGCAAGTTCTGTGTCCTTAAATAAGGTCCTGAGATAAACCGGAATAAGTGCAGCCTGCCAGTCATGGCAATGAATGACATCCGGCAGAAAATCAAGTACCGGAAGTGCCGCAAGCACTGCCTTACAATAGAAAATATAACGCTCTATATCATTTATAATATCCGTATAAGGGTTGCCGTAGGAGTAATAATCCTCATTGTCGATAAAATAATAGGTAATTCCATCCAGTTCAAGACTCATAAGTCCTACATATTTTTCAAACGGATTGGAGCCGAGTCTCATATAAAAGTGAGTGATATACTGCATCTTATCCTTGTATTCATCTGAAATACAAGCATACTTAGGCAGGATAACACGGACATCTATTCCCTGTGCCTTTAGTGCCTTGGGCAGTGACCCCATTACATCGGCAAGTCCTCCTGTTTTTACAAATGGGTAACATTCAGAACCCGCAAACAGTACCTTCATATGTCTCCTCCTGTATTTTTACCATACCTGCCGAAGCAGATATAAACTTTTAAATATGTGTTGCTTTATGTATATATTATTATAATTCAGGGTCTATCTCAAGCTTGGCTGCTGCAAATCTTAAAATTGCACTCCAAAATAGGCAGAGCATTCGCAATCAAAAACATGAGGATGACTGCAAGTAAACTTGCTCATCCTCATGTTCCGGATTCCGTTTATGCGCTAATGTTTATAGTAATTGATCAGGCAGCCGTCGATTATTATCTGTCTCTCATCTGCTGTCAATGCTCCGGTTGAGACTTCAAATTCCTTGATTTCAAAGCTCTTGTCATCTTCAGACGATTTGCGGACACGATAAGCCTTGATCTTGTCTGTATTGTCAATGATAGCCTGTCTTATGCCCGGTACAAATACATAATCATTTAACTGAAGTATCGAAGGATCCTCTATGATAAAAGGAACCATGCCCCAGTTGATACAGTTTGAACGGTACCTCTTGGTAGCATACTGCTTGGCAAAATTAGCTGATGCGCCCAATACTCTCTGACAGGACGCCGCCTGCTCTCTTGCCGAACCGTCTCCCGGCATCATTGCAAATATCGAGGAACCGATATCGGTACTTTCAGGATCGCATTTTATTCCATGTGACTCAAGAAGTTTATATACCTCAGCAAATTCCTGCGAAATGCTGCCCGATGCTCTCCTGTCTCTCTCTATCGATCTCACCTTCATGCTGCGTCCCGCATATTCCGGGTCTCTCTTGGACAGTGCAAACTGTGAGAGTCTCTCAGGATTGGAACGATAGCTTGAGGTCTCTCCCGAAGGGATGAGCTCGTCTGTAGTCGTCACCGGATCCGTGATATAGCTGCAGATCTTAAGCATAAGGTCATCTGTAAGCGCAGGCATATCAGGCCAGTCTTTGATATTCGGTCCGAATTTGAGTTCAAACTCCGGCTCAGCCTTGCCCCAGCCGTTATATACTCTCTTCTCGTATATATCCGATTCGTAATGATACTCTGTGCTCCTGTATTCCACATCAAGATCACTTGCTGCGGTCAGCTTGCCTCCGTTTGCAGCCGTAGCCGCTATGGAACGTGAATCCATAAGTCCTACCGCAGACATCTGTCCCTCGCCCGGCTTTGAACCTTCTCTGTTCGGGAAGTTTCTGGTGGTGTGTCTTATCGAGAACTCACCGTTTGCAGGGCAGTCTCCCGCTCCGAAGCACGGTCCGCAGAAGCATTCTCTCATGATAACACCTGCCGAGATAAGCTCTGATGCTGTACCGTTTTTGATTAGCTCGGCATATGCCGGCATACTTCCCGGATATACGCTTAATGTAAATGCTCCGTTTCCGCAGCTTCTTCCCCTCAAGATATCCGCTGCAGCCATTATTCCGTCAAAGGTACCTCCGGCACAACCGGCTATCTCTCCCTGCTCGACAAATATATCCTTGCCTCGAAGCTTGGACATAAGATCGAAGCTCGCTCCCTTTATCTGGGCATTCATATTAAGCTCTGTTTCATGCAGTATGTCCTCTGCATTTTCAAGCAGCTCATGTATGGTAAAGGTATTTGACGGATGCATAGGCATAGCTATGGTACATTCCACCGTGGAAAGATCCACATATATACATCCCGAATAATATGCTACCTTGCCCGGATGAAGCGGCTTATAGTCCTCTGCTCTTCCATGCATTTCAAGATAATGCTTGGTCTCGTCATCCGTCTCCCAGATAGAGCTCCAGCAGGTGGTCTCGGTAGTCATGACATCAATTGCGTTGCGGTACTCTATAGGAAGCGAAGCTATACCCGGTCCTACGAATTCCATTACTTTGTTCTTGACATAGGCATTGTTATATACTGCACCGACTATTGAAAGCGCAACATCATGCGGTCCCACTCCCGGCTTAGGCGCTCCGGTAAGATATACGGCAACCGTATCCGGAAGATCAAAGTCATAGGTACGCTCCAATAACTGCTTGGCAAGCTCACCGCCGCCTTCTCCAACAGCCATGCATCCGAGTGCTCCATATCTGGTATGGGAGTCGGAACCGAGTATCATCTTGCCGCAGCCTGCCATAGCCTCACGATTATAGCTGTGAATATTTGCCATATTTGCCGGAACATAGATGCCTCCGAATCTGTGCGCAGCCGAGAGTGCAAACTTATGATCATCCTCATTGATCGTTCCGCCTACAGCACAGAGACTGTTATGACAGTTAGTCATTACATATGGAATAGGAAAACGCTCGAGTCCCGAGGCTCTTGCGGTCTGAATGATTCCGACATAGGTAATGTCATGGCTGGTAAGACTGTCAAAACGAAGTCTCATATGCTTCATGTCATCACTCTTATTGTGTGCCTTCAATATACCGTAAGCAATAGTCTCCTTGGCTGCATCCTCCTTAGAGGGACATGTGCCGTTTACGGATATGACTTCCGCCTCACTTTCGCATATATTCCTTCCGTCTACGATATATACTCCGTTGTCATATAGCTTTATCATAATAACTTTCTCCAAGTCTGCTTATACACTCTGTTTATCTTAAGTCAGACAATTTTCATCACATTGATGCGCAGCTGTCTGCGGCAGTATTTCACTATTTCACGCAAGAAGCTCTGCAAGCTTAGCGCGTATTGCCTTTATAAAGCTCTCACTGTCCAGAGTCTTGATATCCGGCAGCGTGCTTATTGCCGCAAGATCACCCGTCATAAGCCCGCTCTCTATAACTGCGAGTGATGCCTCCTCAAGCTTATCGGCATAATTCATAAGTGCCGCATTTCCATCAAGCTCGCCCCTCTTCCTAAGTGCTCCCGACCATGCGAATATTGTGGCTATAGGATTGGTCGAGGTCTTCTCACCCTTAAGATACTTATAGTAATGTCTCTGTACCGTACCGTGAGCGGCTTCATACTCGTAATAGCCGTGCGGCGATACGAGTACCGAGCTCATCATGGCAAGTGAACCGAAGGCCGAGGCAACAAGATCACTCATCACGTCTCCGTCATAATTCTTGAGTGCCCACACAAAGCCACCCTCAGACTTAACAACTCTTGCAACCGCATCATCTATCAAAGTATAGAAATACTCGATACCGTTCTTCTCGAACTCTTCCTTATATTCATTATCATATATTTCCTGGAATATCAGCTTGAAATGCTGGTCATATTTCTTGGATATGGTATCCTTGGAGGCAAACCAGAGATCCATCTTCATCTCAAGCGCATAGGCAAAACAGCTCCTTGCAAAGGCGTATATGGATGAATCAAGGTTATGCATACCCTGAACAACACCGGGTCCGTCAAATTTGTGAATAAGCTCGCTTGCGATACTTCCGTCGGCTGCCTTATATACAAGCTCACAGCTTCCCGGTCCCGGAATGCTCATCTCCGATGCCTTGTAGACGTCACCGTAGGCATGTCTTGCCATAACTATAGGTTTCTTCCATGTGCGTACATACGGCTCAATGCCCTTAACGGTTATCGGAGTTCTGAATACCGTTCCGTCAAGTATGGAGCGTATGGTTCCGTTAGGGCTCTTCCACATCTCCTTAAGTCCGTATTCCTTGACACGGGCTGCATTTGCGGTAATTGTGGCACACTTTACGGCAACCTTGTAACGTCTGGTCGCTTCGGCGGCTTCAACCGTCACCTTATCGTCTGTCTCATCTCTATTTTTAAGTCCGAGATCATAGTATTCGCTCTTAAGATCTACAAAAGGCAAAATCAGCTCATCTTTGATCATCTGCCACAGCACACGTGTCATCTCGTCCCCATCCATCTCTACAAGAGGTGTCGTCATAGCTATCTTATCCATACTAATTCTCCCCGTTGTTTTTTCTTTCCCATGCGTGAAATATAACTCATTTGTCATGCGGAATAAAGTAATGTTAATGTAAATATTGTTTATGTAAATGTTTTTTAAGTGTGTTGTTTTATCATTGTATACATGTATACGCTTCTTTGCAAGTCTTTTTGTATATTTGTATACAGAAATACATTCCTACTTTGTTCACCTTTTAGCGCATAATACGGATTGCTTCGGGCTTTGCCCTCTCGCAATCCTTACTGCGCTCTTTTCTGCTATACTGCGTTTTTGTAAGTATCGCATAATACGGATTGCTTCGTACTTCGTACTCTCGCAATCCTACGGAAAATTCGCACCCGTGCCTATCGGCACTTTGTGCTCATTTCCGTTACGGAATCAAAAACATAAGGATGCACAAATAAATATGTTCATCCTTATGTTTCTGATTCCGTTTATGCGCTAAAAAAAGAGGCAAACGTCTTTTTACAAACGTTCACCCCTGTGTGATTATTATTAATTGATATGTCCGGACGATTCACTGAGATCATCAGTCAAGCTTCTCGAGCTTCTCAACTGCGATAACGATATCGGCAATCGAACCTGTGTAATATACTCTTACATGCTGTTCCTCGGCAACATCTGCAAGCATAGCCTCATCCTCAACTTCACAGTTGAAGTCTGCGATCTCTGTTGACAGATCGATCCTGTTGCCCTCGATTCCCGATACAGTTCCGTCTATATAATTTGCCTCGGCATCCTCTGTCTTGGCAGCGTCCTCTGCTACTATCTTAATAGCTACCGGCGCACCATCAAAAAGTCCGCTGTTTTCGCTGTCATCGTCCTCATCCTTGTAAACGCTTCCGGCATAGGTAACGATAACATTGTCACCTGCCTTAAGGTCTGAGAATGAAACAACCCTTGATATTGAGTTGTCGAAATCAACAGTTCTGCCTGCATCATCAACTATCTCAAGCTCATTGATATCCATTACCTGAAGCTTGCCGTAGATGACCGGATCTCTGTTCTCCTCCTGAGCAAGCTGCTCATTATCGTTAAGAAGTGAAAGTCCTTCTGCAGGATAAGTTCCGTTCTCCGCTGCATCTGCATAAGAAACCTCTACATAGCATCCTCTCATAACAAGCGCATCTTCACCCGGAAGCTCCGCACCTTCAAGGTCGAACTTCTTCTCTCCGTCTTCGCCGTTAATAGTAATGAAAGTTCCTGTATAATCGCTTACCGTTCCTTCATAGAATGCAGGCTCATACTCCTCAGGAAGTGATACCGAAGTATAGTCTCCCATTGACGCTGTCTCAGCTGCTGTTGTCTCCTGAGCTGCTGCTTCTGTCTGAACATTTTCCTTCTTATTGCCGCCGCAGGCTGTAAGTGCAAGCATAGCTGCAATACCGATAATCAATGCTATTTTCTTCATTTTAATCTCTCCGTTTTATATAATCATGCGTTCTATCTCTATACGCGTTTACTGATAATACACCATTATCAATACTGTTTCCATATAGAAAATATTAATAATTACTGAATTATTACATGAAATGCTCCGGCGTATAGCCCAATGTCATTAAGTTAAGATGACAAAACGAAGATCTCTATATCAGAAATGGTATAGGGGTCTTTTTTTACGACAAAAACGCTTGACACAAGCGACAGAATGTGTGGCCGCTTTCGCTGCTG
>Ga0129312_1000664_pt1 | contig 26443 bp, 19 predicted proteins | sample O827metagenome_FD_94434 | JGI IMG/M metagenome (GOLD analysis project Ga0129312, IMG submission 94434) | Orangutan group fecal microbial communities from Wisconsin, USA - O827 metagenome | ecosystem: Host-associated > Mammals > Digestive system > Large intestine > Fecal | place: USA: Wisconsin... | reverse complement strand
GGGAATTTACGACTATGGAGTGTACAAGAACTTGTGAGTAGATATGATTTCGGTCAATCCAAAGCATACACGATGAAGTAGTAAGTAATGTTCGTGAGAACTTACATTATCTCGATGTGAGTACATTTAATCATATTTTGAGTGGCAGGTGACATCAATGGCAAGAACTGCAAGTGTATTCGCACGTGTTGAACCTGAAGTGAAAGAACAGGCGGAGCTGGTACTCGATCAACTCGGTATTCCAATGTCCAATGCAGTGGGAATGTTTCTGAGACAGATTGTGCTTCAAAGAGGAATTCCTTTTGAAATGAAACTTCCATCCTGTGAAGAGCCGGTTTCATATGGCTCTTTGACAAAAGAGCAATTCAGTATAGAGATAGAGAAAGGGATGGAAGATATTAAGGCTGGCAGAGTGTATTCGGCGGATGAAGTTGAAGCAGAAATGAAACAGGAATTTGGTATATGAAGTATAGAGTGACGTATACAGCAGGGGCAAAGAAGGATTTGAAGAATATTTTCAGATATATTTCAGAGAGATTGCTAGCACCCCAAAATGCTGCAGGGCAGACTGAACGGACTATGGCTGCTATTCGAAGCTTGGATACTATGCCAAAACGAAATCGGCTTTATGAAGAAGAACCGTGGCATAACAGAGGACTTCGATTTTTCCCGGTGGACAATTACCTGGTATTTTACAAGATAGATGAAGAAACTGAAATGGTATACGTAGTGCGAATTATGTATAGCGGACGTGATATCCATAAACTGTTACGGCAAACAGAAGATGCTTTAGAAACCTAAAAGGGGAGGGCGCATGAACAAAAAGTGGCTTTTAGTAATCCTGTTGATTGCATCGGTATCGTTTAATTTTGTTTTGTTAACGTTGCCGGAATCCCCGAAGGATACGCCGGTAGGTACGTATCAGGCAGTTGTGGATGACGTTGATGTCATCATCGCTATTGAAAGCGATGGTAATTATTGCATCTATAAGCCGAATGATTCGGTTATACAGAAAGGCAAATATACTGAAAAAGGAAACGTGTTGACGTTGGATGGTAATGCCAAAGACATAATGTACCATTCTGATGAGGATATCATTTATAATCTCGAGAAGAAGTCCCTGGTGGTATTTAAGCGAGAAAGCAAAATGCCGACATACGTAGGATTGGATGATTCCGAGCTGGAGTAAATGATTTAGTCTATGAAATAGGTTCGCAGCGTAGACGGACAAGCAGCCCCGTGATTTCGAAGTTCGAAGTCGTGTGTCTGCTTTTGCTTTTTTCTGTGGTACAATATACGTATTGCGAAAGGCAGTGCAACATAATTGAGAGCAAAGGCTTGGATGAAGTATTTGAAAGAAGGACGGCCATGGAATTCATTGAACAAAATAGCCTTTATGGGCGGAAATTTTCAATAGCGAAAGAGAACCCATCGATTCCCGGATGCACAATTTCAAAAGAAATTCATAGCGGCGAGAATTATATTACCGTTTTTTCACTGGCGAAGAACACGGACATTAGCGCCGAGATTTACCCTTATTATAAGATGATTGTTGTCGCAGCCGGAAGCCTGGAGGTGTATGGAAACGATGGTTTTACCCGAAACCTGGAAACCGGGGACAGCATCGTGACACTGACAGACACGCCGATGGGCATGCGAACGTCAGAAGGAACCGTTTATACCGAAGTAGCAGTAAGAAAGGATGATATTATGAACGAATTAATTAAAGCCGGAGAGGTTTTTCGTTTGGCAGAACTTGTACCTTATGCGGATGGCAAAATTGTAAATATGGATGTGGTGCATAACGATAAAATGAAGTTCGTTGTCATGGCATTTGACGAGGGAACCGGGCTGTCGGAACATGCCGCTCCCGGGGAGGCAATCATATTCGCGCTGGATGGCGAGGGGGTCATCGGTTACGAGGGCGAGGAACATCTGATTCAAGCCGGTGAGAACTTCCGCTTTGCGAAAGGTGGACTGCATTCGGTAAAAGCAACGAGGAAATTTAAGATGGCACTTCTTCTTACGTTGGAATAAGAACTTCCGAGGAGTGATGGTATGGACAACAAGCCGGAGAAAATCAATCAGAATAATATTGTGGATAGTTTTGTTAAAACTGATGACATCTTAAAAGATATGTGTGGAATCATCGAGTCCTCACAAAAAGCAGCACATCAGGCGGTCAATGTTGCACTGGTTCAGAGGAACTGGTTGATTGGTTACAGAATAGCAGAAGAAGAATTAGAGGGAGATGAACGCTCGGAGTATGGTTTAGAGGTAATAAAGAAAATTTCCAAAGAGCTGACTCAGCGATATGGAAAAGGATATGATAGAAGTAATTTATATCATTATATGAAGTTTTACAAAACCTTTCCTGAAATTGTCGACACGACGTGTAGACAATCCGGGATGTTGCTTTCTTGGTCGCATTACAGAGCGTTATTACAAGTTAAAGACAAAGCTGCTCGTGATTGGTATGAGAAGGAAGCCGCATTCATCAAGAATCCGGTCGTTGCAGAGTTCTTAGGATTTGCTCAGAATACAGATTTTACCGAGAGTGACCTGGAGAAAAGCATTCTTTCCAATCTGCAGAAATTCTTGATGGAACTTGGGAAGGGATATGCTTTTGTGGCAAGGCAGCAGCATATCCATACGGAGAAGCAGGACTATTACATCGACCTCGTGTTTTACAATTACATACTGAAATGCTTTGTCCTCATCGACCTGAAAACAGAGAAAATCACACATCAAGACGTAGGGCAGATGGACATGTATATCCGCATGTATGATGAACTGAAGCGCAGTGAAGGCGATAATCCAACAATCGGTATTGTACTTTGCTCCGATACCGATGATGATATCGCCCGATATTCCGTTATGCACGGCAATGAACAGCTATTTGCTTCCAAGTACAAATTATACCTGCCGACGGAAGAAGAATTGAAAGCAGAGATTGAAACTCAAAAGGCGATGTTCTACCTTCAGCAGCAGGAGCGTGAAGAAGCGGAAATGAAATGATTGATTTCCTACGTGTTCTTCATCAAGTATTTGAGAACACTGGGCTTCTCTGCAACCAATGATATTTTTGCGGAAAATGCGTGGTATTTCCGAAATGCACTTGTTCGTGCAAACTATACGAACCTTCAAAAAGGTATTCACGAAACAACAGAGTATCTGGAAGCGTTTCTCAGGAATCTGCTTTTGAACGAGGAAAATGAACTTCATAATCGAGATCTTCATATAGGTGAAACTTTGAATAAAGAAAAAGTGGACATTCGAGCCGCTAAAGTGGACATTCAAGATGAAAAAGTGGACATTGAAAACAAGAAAGTGGACATTGAAAGCGTACTTGCCGAGAAGGGAGGGAGCTTTTCGATAAAAACAACGGTTCATATCCATAGGCTTTTCGACAAATATGGTTTTGATGAAGTATTCGGAAGAGGTGCAGTCATGGAACTCCTTGATTTGAAAGGTTCAGGGGCATCCAAACTTCTTTCCAATCTGATGCAGGCAGATATTATCGAGCCGGTATCCGGTCACGGAAAAGGAAAGTATAAATTCAAGAAGTAATTAGAAATTCCAAGGTGGCTCACTATGAACAAGAAAGAAACCTATCAATATCTGAAAGATCACAACATCCCGTTTGAAAACACGGCAACGGTGTGGCTGCAGGGAGACGATCTGGTGGCGCTCCTTCGCGAAAACGGATGCGAAGTGGAAATTGTGGAAATATAGGAGGAAAGATGGTACGAGAAATTATGAAAGATCCCTTTTTCCTGGGACAGAAGTCGGAGCCGGCAACGAAAGAAGATCGAACAATCGGCCGGGATTTGATGGACACACTGCGGGCGCACCGAGACGGATGCGTGGGCATGGCGGCCAACATGATCGGTATCCGAAAGAACATCATCATCGTAAACATGGGCATCATGGATATGGTCATGTTCAATCCGAGAATCCTCTCGGCAAAGAAACCCTTCGAGACGGAAGAAGGATGCCTCTCCCTTACCGGTGTCCGCAAAACCACCCGATACGAAGAAATCGAGGTGGAATTCCGGGACATGGATTGGAAGCTGCAGCGGAGAGCGTTCACCGGCTGGACTGCACAGATTATCCAGCATGAAGTGGACCACTGCAACGGCATTGTCATCTAGTTTTCCTTGGGGATTATAATCGTATCTCCCACAAGCGCCTGATAAGAACGGTTCACGCTTTTTGGAGAAAATCAGCGTTCTGGCGTGAATCGTCAATGGCAATCCGACACTCCCAAATTAGAATTTTGCAAAAGCAGCGAATTGCGTTCACGCTGAATTCGCATTTTCAGTCAAAAAGCGTGAACTGTCTTTAAAATTCTAGACATATGAGATTGTGCGAACAAATCATAGATGATGCAATTAGAACAACGCTTTCGACCTTGACTTATATCAAATCGAAAACGGAAAGGACTTCACAGCCACTCTGCGAAGTCCTTTTCATATACCTTATTTTTCGTCTTCCGAATCCGAAGCTTCCAATTCAATCGGCTTAATCGGGTATTCCTGAATCACCTGTTTCAAACAGCGAACAAAATCATCCACCAGCGGGCTCCGACCCGCATTTTTCTTTCTCGAAAGTCCGATTTCCCGGTAAGTCTCCGGCTCAATCGGCAGGATTTTCGGCTGCAATTCCGGAATTTCCGCCACCACCCGGTTGGAATCGATCATCAGACCGGTGGAAATCGAATACCCTCTTCCCACTGCCACGTTAGTATTTACCGACATCATGCTGATGGTGTTATCGTTCGGCACCTGATAGGAAATATCGTACTTATCCAGCAGATTGGTGATATCCCGGTTTCCGTATGGGTTCGGGATGAAAATATATTTGTCCTCGAAATCCTGCACCGAAACAGAGTGCTGATGCGGGTCGTTTTTCGGAAGCAATCCGTAGAAACGATCCTGAATCAGCGGCGTCCAACTGTAATCCGGATCGGTCCAGGAGCGAACCGTCAGGCCCACGTCCGCATCGTCGTCTCGAAGCCATCCGTTAATCTGGAACGGGTCTCCGGTAAAAACATTCACCGGGACGTCCGGGTGTTCCGCAGAGAAGCGGGAAATGGTCAGCGGAATCCATTTGATGGAAGCCGACTCGATGGCGGCAATGTTCAGTCCCGCCGCCATGCTGCTGCGACCCAACGCAATGGAATGCTCCAGCCGTTCCATGGAATCCAAAACATTCAGGATGTCCGGCAGAATTTTTCGGGCATTGGCGGTAGGAATCCGACTGGTTCCCTTTTTCTCCAGAAGGGAAAAGCCCACCTCATCTTCCAAGCTTTTAATCATGTAAGAAATTCCGGCGTGGGTATAACCGAATGATTTGGCAACTTTGGTATAACTTCCGGTGTTGCACACGGCTACAAAGGCCTTCAATTTATTAATATCCATAGGCAAACTCCATCCATCTGATGTTAAGAACGAACTATTTTCATTATAGAATTCAATGAATATTAATGCAATATATGAAAAAAATTTATCAAACGATAAATAGCCTATAGAAAATATCGATAAAAACTTGACAAGGCAAAAACCTTTAAAATCAAGGAAAATTTAGATAAAAAGAATTCCTTGCAAAGTGAAAGTAAAACCAGTTGTTAAATCACTCACAAAATCGCCGATGGATATTGACGAAAAATTAACGGTTGGTATAATGGAATTGCATTAAAGAAAACACAAAATGTCAGGGGTGGAAAATGATCACACTGGGAATTGATATCGGATCGACAACATCGAAATGCATTCTCCTTCGGGATGGAAAAGAAATCATCGGAAAAAGTCTCCTTGTGGGAGGTATGGGTACGGACAGTCCCAAGAAAGCGATGGATACCGTCCTGAAGGAGTGTGAAATAACACCCGAGGACGTTGCAAGAACGATTGTAACCGGATACGGAAGAAAAAATTTTGAATTCGGCGACGGTGAGGTCAGCGAACTGACCTGTCACGGACTGGGCGGACGGTTCGTTTTCCCGGAACTCCGAAGCGTCATCGACATCGGAGGACAGGATGCGAAAGTCATCGTCTTGTCGGAAAGCGGCAGAATGTCCAACTTCGTCATGAATGACAAGTGTGCGGCAGGCACAGGACGTTTTCTGGATGTGATGGCAACGATTCTCCAAATGGACATTGGCGACTTTGATGCCTGTGCAGCAAAATCCAGCAATCCGGCCTCGATCTCAAGCACTTGCACGGTGTTCGCTGAATCGGAAGTCATCAGCCAGCTGGCAAATGGGGTGAAACGAGAAGATTTGATTGCAGGAATCTGCAGCAGCGTGGCAGCCCGGGTGTCCGCACTGGCAAGGAGGGCTGGCGTAACGCCTATGGTGTGCATGTCCGGCGGAGTGGCAAAGAACGGTGCTGTACGAAGAGCATTGTCCGAAAGCTTGGACATGGAGATCGCGGTGGATCCGCTGGCACAGTACTTCGGTGCTATCGGCGCAGCGCTGTACGCATATCGACAAGCGATAAAATAGCCGGAAGAGCTATTGAAGAGAATATTATTTTTACAACACATTACTGAATTGCGAAAGAAAGCAGGAGGTTCTTATGGCAGAGGAAAAGAAAGCCCGCCGTCCGGTGGATCCGAATTCGGCGAAGTACAAACTCGGTAAAATCGCTTCCGATGCATTTGCGGATGCCATCGAGGCGAAGAAGGAAGGAAAACCGGTTGCGTGGGTATCCAGTAACTTCCCGGTAGAAATTCCGGAAACTTTGGGACTGGCAACTGCATATCCGGAGAACCAGGCAGCGGGAATTGCTGCAAGAGGTGCCGGCGAAAGAATGTGCGAAGTGGCAGAAGCGGATGGATATTCCAACGATATCTGTGCGTATGCTCGAATCAGCATGGCGTACGCGAAGCTGAAGGAATGTCCGGAGCAGGACGTGGCGATGCCGGATGTACTGCTCTGCTGCAACAACATCTGCAACTGCATGATTAAATGGTACGAAAACCTGGCCATTGAACTGAATATCCCGATGATTCTTCTGGACATTCCGTTCAACCCGGATTACGAAGTGTCCCAGGCGGAAATCGATTATGTATCCGCTCAGTTCTGGGATGCGGTACACACCTTGGAGAATCTGTTTGACCTGAAGTGGTCCGACGAGCGGTTCAAGGAAGTGACCGGATTCAGCTGCCGCTCCAGCAGAGCATGGCTGGATGCAACGGCACAGGCGAAGTACACACCATCTCCGTTCAACGGCTTTGACCTTCTGAACCACATGGCGGTAATGGTAACCGCAAGAGGCAAGGAAGCGGCCGGAGAGGCGATGGAGCAGCTCCTGAAAGAATACAAAGAAAACCACGAGAACGGCACCAGCACTTATCGCGGCGAAGAGAAATACAGAGTGATGTTCGAAGGAATCGCTTGCTGGCCATATCTGAGAGCGACTTCTCACGGCCTGCGGGACAGAGGCATTAACATGGTAACCACCATTTATGCCGATGCATTCGGTTTCGACTACCACTCCTTCGATGAGATGATCGCCGCATATTGCAGCGTACCGAACGCCATCAACCTTGAGAAATCCAGAGATAAGAGAATCAAGCTCTGCAAGGACAACAACGTGGAAGGACTTCTGGTTCATACCAACCGTTCCTGCAAACTGTGGAGTGGATTCATGAGCGAGATGAGCCGTCAGATCGGCGAAGCTTGCGGAATTCCGGTAACCAGTTTCGACGGCGACCAGGCAGATCCGCGGAACTTCTCCGAAGCACAGTACGATACCCGCGTACAGGGCTTGATGGAAATCATGGAAGCGAACAAAGAAGCGAAGGGAGAGTAACGATGGTAAACGAAATTTTCGATCAGTTTCATAAGATAGCAACAGCACCGCGTGCTCAGATGGATTCCTATCTCCAACAGGGTAAAAAAGTCGTTTTGACTTCCCCTGTCTATACTCCTGAAGAAATACTCCATTCAATGGGATTCGTGCCAATGGGCGCGTGGGGTGCTGATGTTGAACTGAACCGTTCCAAAGAATATTTTCCGGCATTCCTATGTTCCATCGTGCAGTCCATGCTGGAACTGGGAATCAACGGAGCCTATAAGGGTGCCAGCGCAATCGTCATTCCGTCTCTGTGCGATACACTGAAGACGCTGGGAGAGAACTGGAAATATGCCGTGAAGGATATTCCGTTCATTCCGATGACTTATCCGCAGCACAGAAAGCCGGCATACGGCATTGCGTACACAAAGGCCGGATATGAAAGAGTGATTCACGATCTGGAAAAGCTGGGTGGCAAGTTCGACGCAGCCGCACTGGCAGAATCCAATCGTATCTATAACAGACACAATCAAGTAATGCGCCGGGCAGAAGAAGTTCTGGCGAACCATCCTGAAATCACAGCGGCACAGCGTAGCGACCTGTTCAAGAGTGCGTTCTTCATGCTGAAAGAAGAGCATACCGCACTGGTAGAGCAGCTCATTAAGGAACTGGAAGGCACCGCACCTGCAGCGGAAAAGCTTCCGGTTATCGTCTCCGGTATCCTGACAGACGCACCGCAGCTGAATGCCATCATGGATGAGCTGGGATTCCACATTGTGGCCGACGATGTAGCGGCACAGTCCCGTCAGTATCGGACCGATGTTCCGGAAGGCGATGATGCCCTTCAGGCACTGGCAGAGAAGTTCGGAAATATGGACAACTGTTCCGTTCTCTACAATGTGGAAAAACCAAGAGTGCAGTGGATTGTGGACACCGCAAAAGAAAGAAACGCCAAAGGCGTTATCGTGGTCATGACGAAGTTCTGCGATCCGGAAGAATTCGACTACGTGATGATCAAGAAGGCATGCGAAAAGGCGGACATTCCGGTGACATTAATCGAAGTAGACCGTCAGATGAAGCAGTTTGAACAGATTCGAACCAATCTCGAAACATTCCGGGATATGGTGAATATGTAGCTTAGAAAAGCAGGAGGTTATGAAATGAGCGAAGTAAGACTCCCCCTGGAAGGGGTAAAGGTTGTAGAGCTGGCAACATTTATTGCCGCTCCTTGTACCGCAAGATTCCTCGCTGACCTGGGTGCAGACGTTATCAAAGTGGAAGCTCCGAAGGGAGATCCGCTGAGATACACCGCTGTAAACGAAGGTCGTCCGCTGGATCAGAAGGAAAACACATCCTACGACTTGGAGAATGCCGGCAAGAGATGTATTTCCTTGAACACGAAATCCGAAGAAGGAAGAGAAGCTCTGGAAAAGCTGATTGCCGATGCGGATGTATTTATCTGCAACTGGCGTCAGGGACCGCTGAAGAGAGCCGGCCTGGATTGGGAAACCCTCCACGCAAAGTATCCGGCACTGGTATTCGGTTATGTTTCCGGATACGGCGAAGTGGGACCGGACAAAGATTTGCCGGGATTCGATTTCACCGCATTCTATGCAAGAGGCGGAATTCTTGGACCTCTGAGAGATAAAAAGAGCCTGCCGATGCTCACCGTACAGGGCTTCGGAGATCACCAGGTGGCAATGAACCTGGCGGCCGGCGTGCTGGCAGCACTGTATCGTGCAAAGACTACCGGCGAAGGCGATCAGGTTGTAGTATCCCTCTTCCACAGTGCCGTATGGGACGTATCCCTGATGCTGCAGGCCAGCCAGTATGGCTCCGACAGCTGCAAGTTCCCGATGGAGAGATGGGAGAACGGAAACCCGCTGACTCTGGCATATCAGACAGCAGACGATCAGTGGCTCCAGATTGCGATGCCGCAGTATGACAGACATTATCCGGTTCTCATGAATGCTATGGGACACCCGGAAATGGCAGAGAATCCGAAGTTCTATCCGCAGAAGAATCTGGTTCCGAACAGAAAAGAATTCTCGGAATGGATTACCAACGAGTTCCGCGGAAAGACCTGCGACGAGTGGTGCAAGATTCTGGACGCAGCGGACCTGCCGTATGCAGTGGCACAGAACTGGGATACCCTGCTGGAAGACAAGCAGGCATGGGCTTCCGACATCTTCTACGAAATGCAGTACAGCAACGGAAACAAGCGTACGCTGGTTAGACCGCCTGTAATGTTCAAGGAAATGGGACTGCCGGAATACAACAGAGGACCGTATCTGGGTGAACAGACCGAAAACATTCTGAAGGAATATGGGTATTCCGATGAAGAAGTAGCAAAACTTCTGGAAGAAGGCGCTGCCATTCCGATGGACCCGGCACTGAGAGATTAGTGGGAATATCGGAAACGTGTAGATCGTGAAAATGTTTTTACACCGGCTGCTATAGAGTTAGGGACTGGAAACAAATTAGTGATCAAAACGGGACCCGGCAGAGGGTCAAAAGTAAAGGAGAAGAAGATATGAAAATTGCTGCTTATGAAGTCCGTCCGGACGAAAAACCGGTTATTGAAGCTCGTTGCAAGGAACTGGGAATCGAACTGATTTCCACCGGATCGATTCTGGATTCTTCCACCGTAGAGATGAGCAAGGGCTGCGATGGCGTGACCACACTGGGACAGAGTGATTTCTCCAAGAGCATTCTGGACACAATGGTTGAGAACGGCGTAAAGGTTCAGGCATTCCGCTGCGTTGGATACGACTACATCGACGTTCCTTACGCAAGAGAGCTGGGACTTCGGATTACCCACGGAAGCTACGCTCCGAACGGCGTTGCGGAATACACCGTAATGGCAATCCTGATGAGCATCCGGAAAGCAAAGAAAGCGCTGTACAACACAAACGACAACGACTTCACACTGAAGGGTAAAATGAGCCGGGAACTGCGTTCCCTCACCGTGGGTGTTATCGGTGCCGGCAAGATCGGATATACCGTTATCAAGATTCTGTCCGGATTCGGATGCCGTATCCTGGCATATGATATGTACCAGAACGATGCAGTAAAAGAATATGCAACTTACGTGGATCTGGATACCCTGTACAAAGAATCCGATGTTATCACACTGCACACCAACCTGTCCGAGAGCACAGAGAATATGATCGACGGAGAGGCGCTGTCTAAGATGAAGAACGGCGTGGTTCTGGTGAACAATGCCCGCGGCGGTCTGATGGATATCGATGCCATCATCGACGGCGTGGAATCCGAGAAAATCGGCGCACTGTTCATGGATGCATTCCCGGGCGAAGAGGGCATCATCCACATTCCACACGATGAGGATATCATCCGCACACCTGGAATGCCTTACTTCAAGCTGAAGTATCTGCGGTCCTTCGTGAACGTAATTCACACACCGCACATGGCATTCTTTACGGAAGAGGCCGGCAGATCCATGGCACTCTCCGGTATCGACGGAATTTACGAAGTGCTGACCAAAGGTTCTTCCGCACACGAAATTCCACAATAAAATGAATCGGTAAGGCCGGGAGGGGGACTTACTCTCCCGGCATTTTCAAAGCAAAAATCAAGGAGGAAAACATGATTCTTGACAAAAAGCATGCCCTGCAGCAGAAGCTGTTCCGTCAGTTTGCAGAGACGGAATTCACCAAAGAACTGCAGGACGAACTGGATCTCACCGGGGAATTCAACTGGGAGATGCATAAAAAAATGGCTCGCTACGGCTTCATGGGAACAAAGATTCCGGCAGAATACGGCGGAGCCGGCGGTGACAGCCTGTCCTATGTACTGATGGACGAAGAATTTGCTCGTCAGGACCTGGTACTGGCAATCTATGCAAACACATCCAACTCTCTGGGCGGCGGCCCGCTGATGCTGGCAGGAAGCAAAGAGCAGAAGGAAAAATATCTGCCGCTGGTTGCAAGCGGTGAGAAAATCATGGTATTCGGATTGACCGAGCCGGGTGCCGGCTCCGATGCCGGTGGTACCACCACAACCGCAATTCCGGATGGCGACGATTATATCATCAACGGCCGTAAGTGCTTTATCTCCGGTGCACCGATGGCAGACTGGATTATTATTTTCGCAAAGACCGATCTGAGCCTGAAGGGTTCCAGAGGAATCTCCATGTTCATCGTGGACATGCACGCCGACGGCGTTTCCCTGGGCGCTCCGGAGAAGAAGATGGGTATCAAGGGCTATCCGACTTGCGACGTTGTATTCGAAGACGTTCGCGTTCCGAAGGAAAACCTGGTAGGACCTCTGAACAAGGGATTCCAGTATGCGATGAAGACTCTGGACGGCGGACGTCTGGGCGTAGCCGCAATGGCAATCGGTCTGGCACAGGGCTGCCTGGACGAAGCCGTGAAGTATTCCATGGAGAGAAAGCAGTTCGGACACAGACTGGCAGATTTCCAGGCGATTAGCTTCAAGATTGCGAAGATGCAGACCGAACTGGAAGCCGCTCGTCAGCTGACCTATCACGCAGCGGTTCTGAAGGATGCCAAGCATCCGGATGCCAGCAAGGCGTGCTCCGAAGCGAAGTTCTTTGCCGCAGAGATGGCAAACAGATGCGCATACGAAGCCGTTCAGATTCACGGCGGATACGGATACATCGAAGAGTACAGAGTGGAAAGAATGTACCGTGACGCTCGTATCCTGAGCATCTTCGAAGGAACCAGTGAAATCCAGCAGGTGGTTATCGCCAACAGCCTGCTCAGAAAGTAAGGAGGTAACGGAAATATGAAAATTTTGGTAACTGTAAAGCAGGTTCCTGATACCTCCGGCAAGGTAGCAGTGAACGATGACGGTACGCTGAACCGTGCATCCATGCAGACAATCATCAACCCGGATGACTTGAACGCGGTGGAAGCGGCTCTGGCGCTGAAAGACGAATATGGCTGTGAGGTAGTTGCATTCACCATGGGACCGCCTCCGGCAGAAGGGATGCTGAGAGAGCTGATGGCAATGGGCGTGGACGAAACCGTGCTGATTTCCGCAAGAGAATTCGGCGGCTCCGATACGTATGCTACATCTCAGATTATTGCAGCGGCAATCGACACCTACGGACTGGGCGACGAAGACATCATCATCGCCGGACGTCAGGCAATCGATGGAGATACGGCACAGGTCGGACCGCAGATTGCGGAAAAACTCCATCTCCCGCAGATCACGTATGCCGGAAAGATTGAGAAAGACGGAAATACACTGACCGTTCAGAGAATGCTGGAAGACGGCTACATGGTAGTAAAAACACACACGCCATGCATGATCACCTGCATCAAGGAGCTGAACGAGCCGAGATACATGTCCGTAGCAGGAACCGAAAAGTGCTTCGACATGCCGGTTAAGGTAATGGATTACGAAGCGTTGAAGGATCACCCGCTGATCGACAAAACCACCATCGGTCTGAAGGGATCCCCGACCAACATCTTCAAGTCCTTCACTCCACCGAGAAAGGGTGCCGGAATGATTTTGGACGGCTGCGGAAAAGAAACAACAGACGAGCTGGCAGGTATCCTCACCGGCAAGCACATCATCTAAGAAAGGAGAAATATTTATGGCTTACGATAGTGCAGATATTGCTGCTTTCAAGAATGTATGGGTTTTCTGTGAGCAGCGTCAGGGCGTAATGATGCCGACAACTTTTGAGCTGATTTCCGAAGGCCGGAAGTTGGCAGACGAACTGGGAGTAAACCTGTGCGGTATCCTCCTGGGAGAAAACGTAGAAGGAATTGCAAAGGAATTGGGCGGTTACGGTGCCGATCAGGTCATCGTATGCGACAGCCCGCTTCTGAAGAATTACACCACAGATGGATACACCAAAGTCATCTGTGACATGGTAGAAGAATACAAGCCGGAAATCATGCTGTTCGGCGCTTCCAACATCGGAAGAGACCTGGCGCCGAGATGTGCCGCAAGACTTCACACCGGTCTGTGCGCAGACTGCACACACCTGGATGTAGATCTGGGCGGATACATCGACTTCCTGAAGACCGGTTCTTCTCTGGATGTGGAGAACACCAAGTTCGAAAGCAAGCTCTTCGATGTAAATACCAATATGAAGATGACCCGTCCGGCATTCGGCGGACACTTGATGGCAACCATCGTGTGCCCGAGATTCCGTCCGGCAATGGCAACGGTTCGTCCGGGTGTTATGAAGAAGAGACCGTTCGACGAAGCAAAAGCAAATGCGGTTGAACTCGTTCATCCGGAATTCAAGCTGGAAGCATCGGATATCGAGACCGAAGTAGTGGATATCGTGAAGGCTGCCAAGAAGATGGTTGACCTGATTGGCGCGGACTTCATCGTATCCGTTGGCCGTGGTATCGCAAAGGATGTAGACGGCGGAATTAAGCTGGCAGAAGAGCTGGCAGACCTGCTGGGCGGCGTAGTTGGCGCATCCCGTGCGGTAGTAGATGCCGGCTGGATCGGTGCGGATCATCAGGTTGGTCAGACCGGAAAGACCGTACATCCGAAGGTATACGTAGCACTGGGAATTTCCGGTGCGATTCAGCACAAGGCCGGCATGCAGGATTCGGAATGCATCATCGCCATCAACAAGGCAGACAATGCACCGATTTTCGAAGTGGCAGATTACGGCATCGTTGGCGACCTGTTCAAGGTTGTTCCGCTGCTGATTGATTCCATCAAAGAGGCGAAAGCGCAAGCCTAGCCTGCTTAATAACTACCTGCTTGGATTGCCTGCGGCCGATGGCTGCAGGCAATCGCTTCATGGTAAAATGACATTATAACGAAATGCAAAGGAGACCGAGACATGCAAATCGTAGACGGCAAAAAGATCTTTACGATTGTAACGATCAACCCGGGATCCACCTCTACAAAAATCGGGGTATACCGGAACGATCAGAAGGTATTTATAGAGAACATTTATCATACCAAGGAAGAACTGGAGCAGTTCGACTGCGTCCAGTCTCAATTGATGTACCGGGCAAAGCTGGTAGAAAATGCTTGCCGGGTGAATCAGGTGGATTTGGATGATGTGGACTCCTTTGTGGCCCGGGGCGGCGGGATGGCATCCTGTGTTTCCGGCGTGTATTCGGTAAATGATCAGCTGATTTATGACTGTCAGACTGCACGGACCGGCGTCTCCCACCCGGCGATGCTGGCCTGTCAGATTGCCCGCTATCTGGAATCCAGATACGGCGGAAGAGCATTGGTATTCAATCCACCGGATGTGGATGAGTTCCAGGATTTAGCTCGCATCAGCGGAATTAAAGGGATGTACCGGGACAGCCATGTGCACTGTCTGAATCAGAAAGAGGCGGCACATCGGTACTGTCTGGAGAAGGGCATCCGATACGAAGATCATAATTTTGTGGTCGCGCATATCGGTGGCGGGGTTTCTTTTACCGCCCATCGAAAAGGAAAGATGATTGACAGTAACGATAATCTGGCGGGAGACGGTCCGATGACGCCAACCAGAGTGGGTTCTTTTCCGACGGTGAAAATCATCAAGATGGCGTATAGCGGAAAGTACACCTACAAGCAGATGGAGGAACTTCTCACTCGGAAGGGTGGGCTTTACAGTCATCTTGGGTCGGATGACGTGCGTGAAATTGTGCGCCGCATTGAGAACGGAGACGAGTACGCAAAGCTGTGCACCGATGCCATGGCGTACCAATTCGGAAAGGCCATCGGATCCTGTGCAGCCGCCTTGCAAGGGAAAGTGGAAGCGATTATTATCACCGGTGGCGTGGCGCATTCAACCTATGTGATCGATCAAATCCGTCCGTACGTGGAATGGATTGCGCCGGTGTGGGTTCTCCCGGGAGAATACGAGCTGGCGGCGCTGGCGAGAGGCGCATGGCAGGCGCTTACCGGGGAAGCGGAGGTGCTGGAATATACCGGGGATCCGGTGTTCAAGGGATTCCACGCAGCCCGCTACGGCTTATAAAGAAGATAATATCAACAATAGCGATAAAGCATTCACCCGAAGAAGCATGCAGTTTCTATGGGTGGATGCTTTTTTTGTTCCGGAAACCGCACTTATTATACTGTACAAAATAAATACAAGAATTAAACTAGAAGACGCTTTACAAAAAAGTGGGGGGGGTAGACTATACTAGAGAAAAAAGAAATAGTTACTCTTTGCAGTATCACTTTTTTCAATGTATTTTTTTGTGTGTTTTTTTCGTATTTTAATTCTTTGAGGTGTAACGATGGGGAACAAAATTTCCAGGAAGGCAACCTTATGGTTGCTGGTTTTATTTGCTGTGTTTTTATTTGCACCATTTTCGTCATCTGCCGATGATGGTTATGATGCGCACTTTTTTATTCGGTATGACAGCAGTACGCAGACGGAGGACGGTACAACATCGTACCATCCAAGCCACTACTTTCCGGTAGGAACTACGGCATCCGACTACGTGTACGGAAGCGGCGGAAGCGATTACACTTCCGTGGACGGCAAAGTGCTGACCAAAACCGCAAACGTGCCCGGTGGAGAAAAAATAATTACCGGCGGAAACGTGAATCTCTATGATTCTTTCGGCACGGAAGCCAACACGGAGGCGCTGCACAAGTATTTCAAGATCGTATACGACAACATCCTCCAGGAACCTTCCAGAGATGTCATTCAGACATCCATCGGGAAGGCGCTGGGAGCTAAATACGCAACGCTGTATGCAAAAGGAGAAATCGACGTCCTGTGGTACGTATCCAAGGCGGAAAGCTCCTATGTTAACGTGGACGGTGTTGTGTACTACGTGAAGACCGGGCAGGTCGTGGATAAGCCGGAAACGGACAGCGGCTCGGTGGAAATCGATGGCATTAAGAATTTGAAGGGCCGGAATTTCAAGAAGGGAGATTCCTGGAATTTTGCCATTAAGGCGGATACGGCCGACGCACCGATGCCGGAAAAGTCCACCGTGAGCATTCAGCCGGAAGACGACGCAGTGGAGTATTTCACCTTTGGTGAAATTCATTTTACCCGTGCGGATTTGGCGGGAGCCAACTCGAAAACCTTTAGATACACGATTACCGAGAGCGGAAGCGTGGCCAACGTAACCAACGATTCTGCAACGCATACGGTAAATGTGACCGTTTCGTACGACCGGAACACCAAAAAGCTGAGTGTCAAAGCGGCATACCTGAACGGCGGAAAAAGCGGCAGCTCCGCGGAATTCAACAACGAATACCACAAGCCGGTGACCAGCGTTCAGGGAAAGAAGGTTTGGGCGGATTCCAACGACCGGAGCCAAATGCGTCCGGAGTCCATTACGATTCACCTTCTCCGGAATGGCGAGGAGATCAAGACCAAGACGGTCACCGAAGCGAACGACTGGAAGTGGACGTTCGACAATCTGGATAAGTTCGATGCAAACGATAAAGAATATAAATACACGATAAAAGAAGATACGGTACCGTTCTACACTTCCGCAGAGAGCAAAGATGCGGACGGAAATACGGTAATCACCAATACATACAAGCCGGAGAAGCTGGAGCTGAAAGGCGACTCCGCACTGAAGGTTACAAAGGTTGTAGTCGGAAAGAAATCCGCAGAACCGTTCACCTTCAAGCTGACCGCAGCGGAGAATTACGGGGATGCGGTGAAGATGCCGGCAAATACCGAAGTGAAGACTTCCGACAGTATTCCGGCAGACGGCGCGGAAACAAAATCCTTCCAGCCGGTGGAAATCACCAAGGCCGGAACCTATCAGTTCAAAGTTAAGGAAACCACAACGACGACAGCGGGCGGCTGGGATTACGACAACCGGGAACGCACGCTTACCGTAAAGGTGGCAGATAATAAAGGCCATTTGGAAGTGGTGGACGCAGACAGTACGCTGTCCGCAACCGTTACGAATACCTTTACCCCGGCAGTGATGGACGGCGATACCGCCATCACCGGACTCAAGACGCTCATTGGCCGGAACATGCTGAAGGACGAAGAATTCAACTTCACGCTGAAGGCCGGCGACGAGGCGACGCAGAAGGCTATCGACGAGAAGGATATCGTGTTGGGAAGCACCAATGCGAGAGTAAGCACTCTGGCAGACGGATCCACCACCACCTTTATGTTCGGCAGAGCGGAATTCTCCAAGGAAGGAGAATACACCTTTATCGTAACGGAGAAGGACGGCGGAAAGCCGGGAATGAAATACGACACCGAAGGAAAGATTCTGAAGGTGAAGGTTTCTAAGGAAGACGGCGTGCTGAAAGCGGTTCAGATGAATTCGCCAAGCTATAAGAACGTCTATGAAGCCGCCGGAGAATACACACCGGCAGGAACCAAGACTCTGCTGAACGAGAATGGAAACAAGCTGTCGGTGAAAGACGGTCAGTTTGAGTTCAACGTATACTATTCCGGTCATGAGGATCGGGAACCGGTGACCACCGGAACCACAGGAAGCGGCAAGGATGCACCGATCTACTTCGGAACCCTGTCCTACACCATCTCCGACCTGGAGAAGCTGGTGGCAAAGGGATATGCGGACAAGAAGGTGCTGGCAAACGGCACCGAATACAGCATTAACTACGCGGTAACCGAGAAGGAGACGGGCAACAGTGCGCTGCAGCAGAACACTCAGACGCAGACCTTCCGGGTAGTAATGAAGGATAACGGAACCGGAAAGCTGACCGTGAAATCCGGAACCGGAAAGAAGCTGAATTTCGAGAACGAATACAAGTCGGAAAAGGCAACCGTAAACTTCGAAGGACTGAAAGTACTGGAAGGTCGGAACCTGAAGGCAGATGAGTTCACCTTTAAGATAACTTCTGACGATGCAGATGCACCGATGCCGAAAGCGAGAGAGGCTCAGAATCGGGCCAATGGCTCGGTGAACTTCGGAACCGTCACCTATGGAAAGGACGATCTGGGCGATGCGACGGAGAAAACCTTTACCTACAAGGTCAGCGAATCCGGAAATCATCCGGGCGTTTCCAACGACACCGCGACCAAGACCGTAAAGGTCACCGTAAAGGATGACGGAAAGGGCCACATCACGGCAGAGACCGATCCGAAGGCGGCACCGCTGTTTACGTTTAACAATACGTACAGCACCGCTCCTCAGGATTCCTCTGTCACCGGACAGGTCTCGATTAAGAAGGCTCTGGCCGGACGCGCCATGGAAGATGGCGAATTCCACTTCGTATTGAAGGATGAAAACGGAAAGACCGTCGGCGAAGGAACCAACGACAAGGATGGAAACATCTCCTTCCCGGCATTGACTTTCAAGAACGTGGGAACCTATAACTACACCGTAAAAGAAGTGGCCGGAAACGACAGCCACATCACTTACGACGCGACTCCATACAAAGTCAGCGCAGTTGTAACGGATAATCTGGACGGAACATTGAAGGTAACCTGGAAGAGCGGAACCGGTGCGATTCTGTTCAAGAACACCTACCGGGTAGATCCGACAGATGTGACTCCGAGCGTGGAGAAGAAGATTACCGGAGAAAATCCGGCGAAGGACAGCACCTTCCGCTTCACCCTCACCGGTACCGGCAATGCACCGATGCCAAAGGGCAGTGTGGACGACGAGAAGACGGAAACGATTGCAGGGGAAGGACAGACGGACTTCGGAAAGATTACCTTTACCCAGGCCGGAACCTATACCTACAAGGTAACCGAGGAACTTGGCAATGAGGCCAGCTACAATTACGACTCCACCGAATACACCTTGACTTACAAGGTAACGGATGTACGCGGTGAACTGAAAGCAGAACAAAGCATCACTGCCGGCGGCAAGAGTGCAGACAGCATGGTATTTACCAATGAGTATGCACCGGCGTCCATGGAAGGCGATGCGGCCATTACCGGTACGAAGGAACTGGTGGGACGCAGCATGTTGGATGGTGAGACATTTGATTTCGCACTGAAGGCTGGGGATGAGGCCACTCAGAAGGCCATCGATGAGAAAGACATTGTGCTGACCGATACGGATGCAAGCCTGAGCGGTATGAAGGACGGCGAGAAAGCCACCTTCTCCTTCGGCAGGGCGGAATTCTCCAAGGAAGGGGAATATACTTTTACCGTAACGGAGAAGGACGGCGGAAAAGCCGGAATGACCTATGACACCGAGGCGAAGACCTTTAAGGTGAAGGTGTCCAAGGAAAACGGCATCATGACTGCGGTTCAGGAAAAAACACCGGCATTCAAGAACACCTACGAGGCATCCGGAGAATACACACCGGAAGGCAGCAAAACACTGCTGAATGAAAACGGAAACAAGATGTCCGTAAAGGATAATCAGTTTAAGTTCAGCGTATACTATGCCGGGCACGAGGACCTGGATCCGGTAATCACCGGAACCACCGGAAACGGAAAGTATGCACCGATTCACTTCGGTACTCTGTCCTACACCATCTCCGACTTGGAGAAGCTGGTGGCAAAGGGATATGCGGACAAGAAGGTTCGGGAGAACGGAGCCGAGTACAGCATCAACTATGCGGTAACCGAGAATGCAACGGGCAACAGCGCGTTGCAGCAGAACACCCAGGTTCAGACTTTCCGAGTAGTGGTAACGGACAACGGAAGCGGTAATTTGGCGACGAAGTCCGTATACGGACATAAGATTGCGTTCGAGAACCTGTATAAGTCGGATAAGGCAACCGTAAACTTCGAGGGACAGAAAGTACTGGAAGGTCGTAAGCTGAAGGCAGATGAGTTCAGCTTCAAGTTTACATCCGATGAAGCGAATGCACCGATGCCGGAGCAGACGGAAGTACAGAATAAGGCGGATGGCAGTGTGAACTTCGGAGCCATCACCTATGGCAAGAATGACCTGGGCGATGCAACGGAGAAGACCTTTACCTACAAGGTGAAGGAATACGGAAACCGGCCGGGTGTAAGCAATGACACCGAAACCAAGATCGTAAAGGTCACCGTAAAGGATGACGGAAAGGGTCACATCACGGCAGAGACCGATCCGAATACGACACCGCTGTTTACGTTTAACAATACGTACAGCACCACCTCCCAGGATTCCTCTGTCACCGGACAGGTTTCCATCAAGAAGGCACTGGCCGGACGCGCGATGGAAGACGGCGAATTCCACTTTGTATTGAAGGATGAAAACGGAAAGACCGTTGGCAATGCAGTCAACGATAAGGCCGGAAACATCACATTCGATAAGCTGACCTTCAAGAAAGTGGGAACTTACAACTACACAGTAGAAGAAGTGGCCGGAAACGACAGACACATCACTTACGATGCAACGCCATACACAATCAGTGCGGTTGTAACGGACAATCTGGACGGTACTCTGAAGGTCACCTGGAAGAGCGGAACCGGGGCAATCCTGTTTAAGAACACCTACACGCCGGATTCGACGGATGCAGCGCCGAACGTGGAGAAGAAGATTAGCGGAAAGCAGCCGTCAAAGGACAGCACTTTCCACTTTACCATCACCGGCAGCGACAATGCACCGATGCCGGAAGGCAGCAAAGATGGCAAGAAGTCGGTAACGATCACGGGCGAAGGAAAGGCGGACTTCGGAAAGATTACCTTCACCAAGGCCGGAACCTACACCTATAAGGTGGCAGAAGAGAACGGAAACGAGTCCAGCTACAACTACGATTCCACCGAATACACCCTGACCTACAAGGTAACGGATGTAAGAGGTACGCTGAAGGCAGAGCAGAGCATCACCGCCGGCGGCAAGAGTGCAGATGCAATGGTATTTACCAACAAGTACGCACCGGCATCCATGGAAGGCGATGCGGCCATTACCGGTACAAAAGAACTGGTGGGACGCAGCATGCTGAAGGACGAGAAGTTCGAATTTGTATTGAAGGCCGGCGATGCGGAAACGCAGAAGGCCATCGATGAGAAGGACATCGTTCTGGATGACACTAACGCAAGTCTGAGCGGCATGAAGGACGGCGAGAAAGCCACCTTCTCCTTCGGCAGAGCGGAATTCTCCAAAGAAGGAGAATATACTTTTACCGTAACGGAGAAAGACGGCGGAAAGGCCGGAATGACCTATGACGATAATGAAAAGGTCCTCAAGGTTAAGGTCTCCAAGAAGGACGGCGTTATGACCGCGGTTCAGGAAGAGACACCGGCATTCCGAAACACCTACGAGGCAGCCGGAGAGTACACGCCGGAAGGAACGAAGACACTTCTGAGTGAGAAGAAGAACAAGCTGACGATTAAGAGCGGGGAGTTCAAGTTCAGCGTATACTATGCCGGACACGAAGATCAGAAACCGGTAACCACGGGAGTCACCACAAGCGGCAAGGATGCCCCGATTCACTTCGGTACCCTGTCCTACACCGTTTCCGATCTGGAGAAGCTGGTGGCAAAGGGTTACGCATCGAAGATTGCAAAGGAAGACGGTGCAGAATACAGCATCAATTATGTGGTCACCGAAAATGCGACGGGCAACAGTGCGCTGCAGCAGAATACCCAGTCCACACCGTTCCGGGTAGTGGTAAAGGACAATGCCGGCGGCAGACTGTCCGTGGAATCCGGAACCGGAAAGAAGCTGGATTTCGAGAATGAGTACAAGTCGGAGAAGGCAACAGTAAACTTTGAAGGACTGAAAGTACTGGAAGGCCGAATGCTGAAGGCGGATGAATTTACCTTTAAGATTGCTTCCGATGATGCCAACGCACCGATGCCGGAGCAGCCGGAAGTGAAGAACAAGGCCAACGGCCGGATTAGCTTTGGAACCGTCACCTATGGCAAGGATGACCTGGGCGACGAGACGGAGAAGACATTTACCTACAAGGTAAAAGAATCCGGAAACCGGCCGGGTGTTGCCAACGACACCGAGACAAAGACCGTAAAGGTCACGGTAAAGGATGACGGAAAGGGCCACATCACGGCAGAGACCGATCCGAAGACAGCACCTCTGTTCGCATTCAGCAATACGTACAGCACCAAGCCGATGGATTCCGCTGTCACCGGTCAGGTTCAGATCAAGAAGGCTCTTGCCGGACGGTCTATGGAAGAGGGCGAATTCCACTTCGTACTGAAGAACGAGGAAGGAAAGACCCTTGACAATGCTGTCAACGATAAGGACGGCAATATCACCTTCAAGAAGCTGACCTTCAAGAATGTGGGAACCTACAATTACACAGTAGAAGAAGTGGCCGGAAACGACCGACACATCACCTACGATAAGAATTCGTATAACGTCAGTGCTGCTGTAACAGATAACCTGGACGGTACGCTGAAGGTCACCTGGACCAGCGGAACCGGAGCAATCCTGTTCAAGAACACCTACACGGTGGATCCGACGGATGCGACTCCGAGCGTGGAGAAGAAGATTGCCGGAGGAAATCCGGCGAAGGACAGCACCTTCCGCTTCACCCTCACCGGCAAAGACAATGCGCCGATGCCGGAAGGAAGCAAGGACGGCAAGAAGTCGACATCTGTTATGGGCGAAGGAAAGGCGGACTTCGGGAAAATCACCTTCGATAAAGCCGGAACCTACACCTACAAGGTGGCAGAGGAGAATGGAAACGAGTCCAGCTACAACTACGACTCCACCGAATACACCCTGACCTACAAGGTAGAAGATGTGAAGGGCGAGCTGAAGGCCGAACAGAGCATCACCGCCGGCGACAAGAGTGCCGATGAAATGGTATTTACCAATGAGTATGCACCGGCATCCATGGACGGCGACACCGCCATCACCGGAACGAAGGAACTGACAGGCCGCAGCATGCTGAAGGACGAGAAGTTCGAGTTCACGCTGAAGGCCGGGGATGAGGCAACTCAGAAGGCCATCGACGAGAAGGACATCGTTCTGGATGACACCCATGCAAGCCTGAGCGGAATGAGAGACGGTCAAAAGTCCACCTTCTCCTTTGGAAGAGCCGAGTTCTCTAAGGAGGGAGAGTACACCTTCACCGTAACGGAGAAGGACGGCGGAAAAACCGGAATGACCTACGACACCAAGGAAAAGACATTCAAGGTAAAGGTTGCCAAGGAAAACGGCATCATGACGGCAGTTCAGGAGGAAACTCCGACATTTAAGAACGTTTACGAAGCATCCGGTGAATACACACCGGCCGGAACTAAGACTCTGCTGAGTGAGAACAGAAACAAGTTGTCCGTAAAGGATAACCAGTTCAAGTTCAGCGTATACTACGCCGGCCATACGGATGGAGAAGCGGTAACTACGGGAACTACCGGAAACGGTAAGGATGCCGAAATTGGTTTTGGCAAGTTGTCCTACACCATTTCCGACCTGGAGAAGCTGGTGGCAAAGGGGTATGCCGACAAGGCAGAGCTGGATAACGGTGCAAGATACTACATCGACTATGTGGTAGTGGAAAACGCATCGGAGAACAATGCCCTGCAGGCAAACGCCCAGGCGCCGACCTTCCGGGTAGAGGTAACGGATAACGGAGACGGAACCTTGACGGCAGAATCGGAAGAGGGATCGAAGCTTGCTTTTGAGAACCTGTATAAGTCGGATAAGGCAACGGTTCACTTTAACGGTCAGAAGGTACTGGAAGGACGCCCTCTGAAGGCGGATGAGTTCACCTTTAACGTGACGTCCGATGAAGAGAACGCACCGATGCCGGAGAAGACGGAAGTGAAGAACGAAGAAGGCGGAAACATCGACTTCGGAACCATCACTTACGGAAAGGACGACCTGGGCGACGCGACGGAGAAGACATTTACCTATCAGGTAAAAGAATCCGGAGAGCAGCCGGGAATTGCCAACGACACCGAGACAAAAACCGTAAAGGTCACCGTAAAGGATGACGGGGAAGGCCATATCACGGCAGAGACGGAACCGAAGGAAGCACCGCTGTTCGCGTTTAACAACACCTACAGCACCACTTCCAAGGAATCCTCTGTAACGGATACGGTGAAAATCCGGAAGACACTGACCGGCCGGAAACTGAAGAACAAGGAATTCACCTTTGTTCTGAAGGATAAGGACGGAAAGAACGTTGCGGAAGCGAAGAATAACGCAGACGGAAGTGTTGCCTTTAAGAGCCTGACCTTCGACGAAGTGGGTACCTACAACTACACCGTCAAGGAAGTAAAGGGCAATGCAAAGCGTGTATCCTATGATGCAAATGCATATAATGTAACGGCGACGGTTACGGATAACCTGGACGGAACTCTTTCCGTGAAATGGTCCACCGGAACCAAGAAGGAAATCCACTTCTATAACCGGTATAAGAAGAAAACAGTGAACGATTCGAATTCCCACGGAAAGAACGGTGATAAGGACGATAACAACAATATCGGTCCATTCACCGGGGATGACAACAATGCGGACCTGTATCTGGGTCTGATGGGCGCATCCGCTGCACTCCTTGCAGCACTGGCCGGAAGCCGGAAGAAAAGAAAACTGTAAAAACAGGCAGATAAGGTAATCTGCTGAAAGCGAAAGAAGCTGCTGCACCGTGAGGTGCAGCAGCTTCTTCTGTGTGCCAGGCATGGCGCAAGTCTTACGGGTGAAAGTCCCGTCACGGGTATTTACCGCCAAGTGTAGCGAACCACAAGCCGAAAACAGCAATGTTTAGGGGGAGGAAGTGGAGTAGCAAAACCGTTGAACCTACGAACAGAAACTGGATACGAGGCTAAATGGCGGGCGAGATTGCAGAGCAAATCGAAGCCCAAAAGGTAAACGTAACGCCAAGAGAGTAAATCCAGAGGTTGTGCGGTGAAAGACTTGTGTCTTACCCTGGGAGGCCTGGGTAGCGTACAGTGAGTACGTGCGATAAAAAGCTCATACCTAGGAGTCAGCTGAGACCATAGTATCCCTAAGAACCAAAGGGAAAAGGGTCTAATGTCAATATATTGCAAATCACTGTAAGCAAGGTTAGAACAGTCCGAAATCGAGGATATGCTTAACAAGTGGAAACGTATGTCCACGGAAGCAAAAGGTAGAGGGGATAGTTTCTAGCATCTTTACAAGCAGAAGGAGGAGCAACAAATGGAATTAATTGAATGGATTTTACAAGACGAAAATATCAATAAGGCCATCAAAGTAGTCAAGAAAAACAAAGGTGCATACGGAATAGATAAAATGTCCGTGGAAGAACTTGACGGATACTTTGCCAAGCATAGGGAAGAAATTAAATCCCAAATACGCGATGGCAAATACAAGCCAACACCAGTTAGAAGAGTCTATATACCCAAATCCAACGGTAAGAAGAGACCTCTAGGAATACCGACGGTTGTAGATAGAGTGGTACAACAAGCTACGGCACAAGTCTTGTCGCTTGGCTACGATAAGTACTTCTCAGAACACAGCTACGGATTTCGCCCAGGCAGAAGTTGTCAACAGGCAATAGAGGAAGCACTGGTATACCTCAACGAAGGATACGAATGGGTAATAGATTTGGATATTGAGAAATATTTCGATACCGTAAACCACGACAAATTAATTTCGATACTCAGAGAACGTATCAATGATGCGAAAACACTGCGACTAGTTCGCCAGTTCCTACAAGCTGGAGTAATGGAGAATGGACTAATTAGTCCTAGCAAAGAGGGTGTACCTCAAGGTGGACCGCTCAGTCCAATACTATCCAATGTATACCTAGACAAGCTAGACCAAGAACTGGAAGCAAGAGGACTTCACTTCGTCAGATATGCTGATGACTGTAACATCTTCGTCAAAAGCGAAATGGCAGCAGACAGAGTAATGAAGTCTGTTACGAGTTGGCTAGAG
>Ga0129312_1000662_pt1 | contig 26450 bp, 15 predicted proteins | sample O827metagenome_FD_94434 | JGI IMG/M metagenome (GOLD analysis project Ga0129312, IMG submission 94434) | Orangutan group fecal microbial communities from Wisconsin, USA - O827 metagenome | ecosystem: Host-associated > Mammals > Digestive system > Large intestine > Fecal | place: USA: Wisconsin... | reverse complement strand
GTCACTGCGACTATATGTCTCCTAACAACTTTGAAAAACTGTATGAGAGGGTATGTTCTCTGCCGGCAGCTTAGCTGGCAGAACTTCTCATTTTATTTTGTGCTAAATCTTGACACAGGACCAGATTCTTAAATCAAATATTAAATATTCTTTAAATTATTTTAAATAATTAGGCATAAAATCCCCTAATTGTTAAATTTATGTAAACATTCTATCATGTATCATGTTCAAAAGCAATCTTTTGAATTGCTTTTTTTATGTTCATTTTGTACAAAATTTCAACATTGTTTTACTTCACTTTTACCTTCATTGCAATAGATTTTTCACCATTCTCTATTCTTTTTTAAATCTGTAAACACACACATAAGCAGCAATCCAATTCCAATAACTCCCAAAATTCTCCCCATCTTTTTACCAGGAGCTGTATACTCCAATTCAACAGTATGTTTTCCTTTTGGTATCTCTATTCCCATATATGTATTTTCAATCATTCCAATAATATCAGTTTCATTTCCATCAACATATGCCTTCCAGCCAGGTTCTTTTGGAATTGAAACAAATAGTTTCTCACTTTCACCAGCGACAGTAATATAGCCCTTTATATATCCGTCTTCAAATATATCGACGTCCATTGCATTATCTTTCATGCTTTGATAGGCATCTTCTATTTTTTCATTATCCAGATATGCAAACTTCAGGCTTTTCAAATATAGTGCATCCATATCGCCTTCCCTCATCAGAAAAAATGCCGAAGAACATCCATCCTCTTCATCCATTTTAAATATGCGGTCATATGTTACACATCCATTATAATAAAGAGCCAGTTCCTTATCATTTTCTACATTAACAAATGGGGCATTTGAACTCCCACCATCCACTCCAGTATCCCAATACATGTATGTTGTACAGTTTTCCTTCTTTGGTATTTCAAACTTAACCCACGCAGTACCTTTTACCAAGGGATCTCTTTCCATACACAAAATCCCTTTTTCATTTATATAAACATTTACCCCCGAACTATCCACGGTTACATCAAAACACTCCTCAAAAGCATCTATTTGTTGTCCTGAAAAAGCGGTCAGAAGTTCATTGTTGTTATAAAATGCATCATGTTCTTTTAGTTTTTCCACATCGCTTCTCACCAAATATGCAATCGGTAAAACAGAGTTTCTAATCTCCAACTCTTGCGGCCTGTTTAGAAAATCAAGTCTATATTTTACTGCAAACAGCATTCTTGTTACATCAGATAATCCATATGAATAAAGCAAGCAATCATTGGAAGTCACAAAACCAAGCTTATACATCGTTTGAGTCAATTGTGGATTTATCCCTGACGAAAACTCATTGATTCCTCTATAATCAGAAATCATTGCCTGATTCGGATTAAGATCGCCATTCATTTCGACCCGGAAATTATCATCAGCATCTTCCAGTAATTCACTTGATACTTCATTAATATTGGCAAGTTCATCCTGATTGACCCCAATTAACTGTAAAAAATATGCATTTACAGACAATTCCATCACAGCAATAATTATCAATCCCATTTGAGATAAATGAGTCATCCGTTGTCTTTTTTTTTGCATATAGCAAAAAGATACTGTATCCGCAGCTTTTCTACTTTGGGTAATAATGTACAAGCAAAGGACCATAAAGTATCCCCAAACAAACATCTCTTCGATAACCACCTGTTTCATACTTGAGATTCCGTCATCAAATACATGACTGGTCAAAAAAAGAAGGGAAATGAATATCGCAATATAAAACAGTTCTTTTAGTTTCAGTTTTTTAACATAACAAAAACATCTAACTCCTATCGACGCAATACAAAATACAAATAAATATGCAAAACGCACAGTCAAGCTGTTAGGATTATTAAACATATGCAAAGCACGATAAAGCGCTGTATTTTCCAATCCAAGAATCAAAAACGCAAGGATCAAAAATGCTATTATTTTTTCTTTCTTGGATAATTCTTTTTCTTTAAAAAATACCGGTAACAAAAAAAATACCATTGTTCCACAGTAAAAATACGGGATATTATACCCAAATTCAACCTTATTTCCAACCATAAATGATGATACAATCTGCCAAAATCCTGCCTTATGATATTCAAAGCCACCGTCAAAAGCATTTTGAAGTCCAAACTCATAACATAGTGCGGGAACAATAAAAACTGATGCTATTAATAATGCACAAAGTACAGAAATCATATATCTGGATATGGCTTTTATATTATTTTTTTTATCATTTCCGGATAATACTAAAAGAAGAACAAAATATCCAAAAGATGATAACCCTACGAGATATGCAACGTAAAAATTCGAAAGGAACATTATTGTATAAGAGATACATAAAACAGATATTTTCTTGTTATCATAAGCATATTTCACGCTGACCAAAATCACAGGCAGAAAAAAGATTGCATCAAGCATCATACTGTCAGCATAGCCAAAAGAATAGCCACATAGGGCATATGCCAATGCAAATAACAATGCTTCTATTCCATCTCTTTTTAAACATTTCTTTGAAAATACCACAAAGAAAAGTGCCGCAAAAGACAATTTTAACATAAAAGCAAGAAAACAGGCGTAAAAACTATCAAACAAAAGATATAAAAAAACAAACGGGCTCATCGCATGAAACCAAAAAGAGATTGTTGTATTTCCCCCCATCCCTAAAAAACTCGAATAAAAAAAATCACTTCCATTAAGTAACTTTTTTACAAGCAAAGTTGAAATTGGAACAATCTGGCACAAACTGTCTCCATTATATCCCCGCTCCTGCCATGGCAATTTACGATAGATTCCAAAATTCAGACATACTATTAAACCTGTTAAAACAAACGCATAGATCTCGTATCTGTGTTTTTTTATAAACTGTTTCATAAGCCCAACCATCGTATAGACATCCACTTTCTTAATACATATTTTTTATTTGAATAAACTACATAAACTTGATATGATTGTAAAAAGGAAAACAGAAAGGACTTCGTCATGACAAATAAAATCACAAAACATATCAAATGTAGTATAGCATATATTACTGTATTTTTCATTGCATTAGTTATCCATTTGTTCCCAATTATTCTATTCAAAACAAATCATGGAACACCGTTCTATTCAGAGCAATTTGATATGATTAATATTCTTTTATCTTCCTTAGCTGCACCAACAATGCTTTTTCTTTTGATACGTTTTGATGAACAAATAAATATTTGCGAAGAAAACAATGTAAATAAAAAAATGACCACATCAGCTAAATGGCAAATTTTATTTTCACTGTCTTATAGTTTATGCTCTTATACCATTATTCAATATAAATCATATAGTGCCAATCTCGTTTTTGTTCTTTTACCTATTTTGTTTTATGCAACTTTGCTTTTGTTCCAACATGAAAAGACACTGTTGTTTTTAATTACAGCTATACTTTGCTTTTCTCTCGATCCGACAACTACAACTATTATTCTTATCTCTGTTTTTTTTATATGCTTGCTTTTTGTTCATACAAAAAAAAAGAGACTTACGACCTTTATCCACTATTTTTTTGTATCAATCTTTTCTCTATTGATTTCCGCAGTTTTTTCTTTTCCTCAGATTGCTGAATATCATTTATTTAACAGCACACCAGATTACAAGGGGTTTATATGTAATCTTCCAACTCTTCCATTTTTATCTCGTTTTCTCCCAGGTGCGGTCAATACAGCATCTATTTCAGATGCACGTAATATAAACTTATATTTTGGTCTTTTTATACTCATCTGGGTATTTTTTTACTTTTTCAACAGGAATATTTCAAAAAAAGAAAGAATCGGCATGTTCTTTTTAACCATTTTCTTTTTGCTTCTTTGTCAGGTTTCGCCAGTACAATATTTATTTGAAGGCTTTTCCTGCTCTAACAGCACAAACATTGAATATGATTTTATTGTTGTTTTTTTCCTCATTTTACTTGCATATAAAGGATTTTGTTTTCATAATTCGATATCGTCCTTATTAAAGATATGTGCCATCTCCCTTTGGGGTCTATTTATATTTTTGTCATTATTTATTTCAAAAGACGGATTTCACAGCATAGCAATAACAACAATCATCATTTTTTCTATTATCTATGCCTTTTTAGTTGTATTTCAAACCAACATGAAAAACAGTTTTTACACATTATCTTTATTCCTGTTAATACTGGAGTTATCCTGCAATAGTATCATCATATCATTTCAGGATTATTTACCCTCCTCAGATATTCCAACCGAACCAACAGACGAGTCGACAATTTCAGACACCTATACCGCAGAGCAATATAGTGAATTCTGTAATACACATATTGAATCTGATCTTTATATGGCCATTTCAGGACTTCAAAGAAATATCGAACAGTCTGAAAATATTACCATTGACCCATTTTTATATCAAAATTATGCTGAATTTGCAAATGATATGTGTGCTAAAAATGAACTTTCACCACTGTATATTCCCACCGATAAGGTGTCTATATCCTTCAATTCAGATGACAATTATTCCGTCACGAAAAAAGGATATGATATCTTTTACATTTCTGACCCCAATGAATCAGGCATTCAAAGAGATATTATAACAAAATACACGTGCGAAACCAATTTGAATGATTTCTGTATCGTGTTTGATATTTATAATACAATTTATAACTTTAATTCTGAAATTGGAAATGAGGAAGGTTTTCTCTCTCTCCCTCTTACAGAAAGCTACGGAATCAATTTTAAAGCTACCGCCTATACTATAGATTCTGCCACGAAAGAGCAGGTGTTAAAATTATATAAGGATTTCAAATTGACCGAAGGAAAAAAACTCATCCCTATGAATGTTTATTATGTTGCGGTTTTTTGTAGCTGCATTGGAATATTTATGACTTTATGCTTCTTATTCAATAATAGAAAAAATGTTTTAATCAGTTTTTTTAATAAAGCAAAGAACTCCATTTCCTCCACTATTTTAAAAATATTACATGCCAAATTCTTGTGCAATATATATCATTATATAGTAATGAACAGAATTTACTTTCTATCTTTTTTCGTCCCATTTGCAATACTGCTTTGCAATTCCATCTGTTTTGACATCAGACCATTTGGAAAAAACTCTATTTGGGACGGAGACGGCTTGCTTTCAACTCTCCCAGTGATAACAGATATCATTAGACAGATTCGGAATGGTAATTTCTTCATGTCCCTAAATTCCGGATATGGCTATTCATTTTTTCCTATCCAACCATTTATGTTGATTTTGTCGTTGATCCCTGAAAGTGCTATAGCCACTGTTTTGCAATATGTTACTTTTTTTGCAATATCTTTTTCTTCTTTCGGCATGGTATTCTATTTAACACACAGATTTACAAAAAAAAGCGCGGATCCAATGGACTGCAAATTATTAATTCCCGGAATAATTTATGCTTTAAATTCGTTTATACTTTTTATGATAGGATATTATAGTTGGTTTTATATTATCGCTATTTTACCGTTTCTAATCTTTGCATTTGAAAAAATGATCTATAAAAAGAAATGGTGTCTATATGTAATTCTTTTATCCATCATTATGATGATTGATTTGCCTCTTGCCTTTTTTACATGTATTTTACTGATTATTCTGTTTTTTTCAACACTACATTTTTCCTCTGTAGTGGACTTTACCAAAAAGGCCCTTCAATTTGGTTTGTTCTCTATTCTGGCAGCTGGAAATTCTTTTCTGTTTATTGGAAACATGTATTTGGCAAAAAGCAATTCCGGTTATGCGGGAGACGATAAAATACGTCCGGTCTTTCGCTTTTTTGGTTCATTCTTTAATCAGTGGAAGCAACACATGATATTCAGCAATGTCTCTGTTGTAAATGAAGACGATAGCAGTATCATTTTATACGCTTCACTTTTGGCAATACTGTCCGTTTTTTTATATATCACAAATACGAAAATTAAGATTAAGGATAAAATCAGACATTTAATTCCAATTGCATTATTATATTTTTCTTTCAATGAACAAATATCCAGTTATATCTTGAACGGATTTCATTATCAAAGTAATGTCCCTAACAGACATGTATTTATACTCATTTTTCTCTTAATGGTATTGCTATATGAGAGCATAACCAACCTTGAAGGAATTACTTATTTATCCTTGACCTTATCATCTGTCGGATCATTGGGATTTATTATTTGTTCACAATTTTTCTCCGAGGGCAACGAACAAGTATCCTTTATTACCTCAATCGTATTATTATGTATTTACATATTAATCTTTTTTACATCAAAATTAACCAGAAAAAGGGACTTCTTCAGTTCTAAATTTATAGCGTTTTCTTTGACTCTTGTTGTATTGCTAGAGATTAGTGCCAATACCTATTATGTCTTTAATAATCACATTGCAAGTGCATCCATCAGCTCTGTCAAAAACACTGATCTGATGTCTGATTATTATAAGGAAAGCTTGGGCGAAACCGATAAAACTTTCAGAACATGTTTTGCAACTTCGCAGGTCATTAATTCCGGAATGTTCTATAACATTCCATCTGTCGATTTTTTTGCATCCTGCACTTCTCAAAAATTATTAAATTTTCACAAATTAGCAGGAGGTATTTCCGGTACTAACTATACATATATGACCTATGGTGGTTCCAAAATAACTAACACTTTATTCGGAATCCGCTACATATATGTACCTCAATTTGCCACAACAACGATAAACAATCTGGAAGAATATGAATATGTGGACACGTTTAATAATTATTATATTTTTAAAAATCCTGATGCATTGATTCCTTTTTATTATGCTCCATATTCTATTGCAGATGTAAAACCCAATACTTATACACCCATGCAGATCAATGATATTGTCGCCTGCTATTTACCAGATGAAGACGATATATTTACATTATCCTATCTAGCTAATAAAAATGCCAAAGGGATTGAAATACCTGCTACAAATAATTATGAATATATATCCTCTAACGGAAAGACACTGACAACAAATGAAGCCTTAGAGTATTTAAGCAATGCAAAAGATTCTACACTGGTGATACGGTCATATTATATGAACACTGATATCAAACTGAACAAAGCTGGTGATACATATATCTATACAACAGAATATGTACCACTGGGATATCTGGATGCAAATAAAGAGTATCAATTTACAATTGATGGTCCCAGAACTGTTGAAAATCAATACCATTTATGTTGTACAATAAATGAACAGACATACAACAAATTCCTTTCATATATGAAGGATAAGCAGCTAAAGAATATCCTCTATTCATCCAACTCTATTTCGGGCGACACCGACTATACGGAAGCCGGATATACCATGATTTGTATGCCTTATAATTCCTGTTGGAGCGCATATATCGATGGAAAAAAGGCTGATATCACTGCACCGGCAGATTCATACATGCTAGTAGAAACACCAGCAGGAAACCATCATTTAGAATTAAAATACGAATGTGTAAAACAATATTTGCCTCTAATAATTATTACTGCAATTTCATGGTGTATAACTTTAATGAGCTATATAATTTCAAAGAAATTAGAAACAAAAAACATTGAACATCCTAATAATACAAACAATGCATAAGCGGGGCAGCCACGACATCCTGCATTCACCAAGAATGTAGGATGTTATGCTAATCAACCAATTGATAAAAGGATATATTATTTATATCAATCTCATCAACCGCTTTTTCAGATGACATAATTGATACAGATATTTTTTGTTGATTTGTATTGTACCAACTACTATTCATCCCTAATGGAAAAAGTAATTTCCCATTTCCTAAACAGGCATATATATGAGAGTCCATTTTCTCTTCATCTTGCCACGAAACATCAACTACTATATCTGTATTATCAACATGCCATTTTAATTTTTCATCCAACCCATCCTCATTAATAATGTCATTCTCACAATCTAGTTGAATAAATAAAAAATCATTATTTTTTCCATCTATTTTTTCGTTTATATCAAAGGTATAATTCTTACAATATAAACTTCCTGTTTCATAAGATAAATTCTGTGTTGATACATTACCTGAAATTACTTTTGCATTACCATCATTTAACCAGTCAGCTCCATATGTGACAAAAGATTTTCCCAATGTATTTGCAAGTGCACCAATATTCTCCATCTGATAATGATATAAGGATTTGTCATCTCCCACTATATTCATTTTCTTTGATAGTTTTTTAGATACAAAACAATTTGTCCTTGAATCATATATCATCTCATCTGATGTCATCAAAAACTTATTCCATCTATACTGACCATATGGGGTCATTTTATTGGCTACAACAACATCTCTGTCATAAAACAATCCAACAGTCTCATCAATTGCAGCCTTACTTTTCATTGCGATCATATTGGGTTGTCCAATTGCCTTTATATCTGATACATATATCTGTGCAAAATATAAGCCAGTATAATATACATCATTGCCATAATAATTGGTTATATTTTTAAAATCCACACAATCCTCATAAATATTTGGTTCGAAAAAACCCACTCCTATATTTTCAATATCTTTATCAACATAAATCAAACTTTTATCTACATCATATTTTGAAATAAAATGATTCTTTATATCACTAAGCATACTTCCATCATATGAAACTAGTAAAACAAACAATAAAATACCATATAGAAAATGTTGATATGAAGATGTTTTTCGTTCATAACATATAACAGAAAAAAGAATCGGTATCAATGGGAATAATACCCCTGCTGTCCTACCCAACAAATTCGTTTCGACTCTCATCTGGCTATAAGAAAAACTGATACAGGAAAAGATAATTATAAAAAGCATTATATAAAAATATCTATTTTTAAAAACCTTTTTCCACCCTTCCTTAAATTGTTTTCCTATACAATAACTACATACGGAAAGAATACTTATCGGAACAAAAAACCATAATGCATAAAAAATCAATTTTCTGATGCCCTCATATGATTTTAACAATGTCAAGAAGTCATCCGGCACCTCCTGACCAATCACAGTATACCCATCAGCCAGCAGAGATTGTGAAGAGTATATCAGCATGTGTTTAGCCATTTTCCACAATAAAGGAATACAGCATAGATATATCAATAAAAGAAGCACACCATATATCCATACTTTCAGATCAATTAAATTCTTTTTCTCCTTTACTTCTGATACTTCTCGCCATAATATATAAATTTCATATGGAAATAGTCCAACAGAAAATGCCACACCATATAACGGATAATACAAAACCATAATTAATGAAAATAATAAATATAATAGCAATTGATATTTTTTTCTTAACTTTGGTAAGAATAATATAAGAACAAATGGCAAAATAAATTGTGTTCTAATCATATATGGCGGCAGGGCTAATGTAATAAAAAAGGATAAAATTGCCACATAATAATTTTGCATATACTTACATAATACCCACGCTGTTACAATAGCAACTAACATACAAAATAATGCCGAAGTTAATGCGGCATAGCTATACTTTCCACCTAACAATTCATTTATTCCACCTAAAATAACAGAGAAAAGGCCAGATACCGGAAAATAGTCCTGATATAATGATGCTCCTTTTTCAAATATTTCCTTAAAAGAAATGATTATCTCTCCTGGATGATGAGAATCGGTCACAATCAGACTAGCTCCAGGAAAAGCTGCAAAAGCCGCTATAATCAAACATGTATAGTTTGAAACAACATCACAGAGTCCATTCTCAACTGTTTGAGTTTTCCATGCTTTTCTTATACAAATGCAATGACGGATATTCAAGTATTCCAATACAATCACAGCTAAAAGAATAATCAAAACATAGCTCACAGACCCCACCATTCGAATTATTTTTCCATCATATAAATAATTTGAATTTATGTAGATTAACAGTGAAAGCGGAATCATACATTGTAAATAAATCATAAGTTTAACTTGAATAAAAAATGGAAAGAAAATACTAATCACAGACATAATAATCGACATCCCTATACAAAATGTCGCGTTTATTGAAAAGGCAACCATAAGATTTATGCTTGCCGCAATTCCATAAATTGATAATGCATAAAATATAAAAAACAAGATAGCTGGTACTATTTTTTCCTTTATATCTAACGAATATCTGCAAATATATTTATCATTCCTTTCATGCTTGACATAAAAATATCCCACTACAAAGGCAAGAAGTAGTGAAAGAAATAAATATATATAAAAAACTTTTAACTCATTCGTTTTATTAGTGCCAAGAAAAGCCAGATTTTCAATTATAAACTGATCATACTCTTGAGGAATATTCTTCATTTTAGCAATAATCAGGACACAAATTACAGTTCCACTAAACAGGCATAGCTGCAACCGATTATGATTCCATTTGATCTGCCTTATTATTTTGAATATACATCCAGACAACAACAAAATAAACAATGGCATAAGAAAATAAAAACATTCATTAGCCTTATTATACTCATTCCATACATCCAAACATCGCGCCATACAAAACACTGTAATAAACATTGCAATTATCAATTGCAAATACATATTTACGCGTAATTTGTTCTTATCAGATAAAATCTTTAAAATGAAAGCTTTTTTTTCACTAACAACAGAATAAAATTTATCTTTCATTTTAGGATACCATTTTTCTTTTCTGCAAAGGGCAAAAACAAAGCATCCTAACACACACACAACTAAAGCAAAAAATAATAAAATTTGTATTACAAACCGATCAAAAAACCAGTTAATATGCAAAGTATCATATGAAAGAAAAGAAAGACAATAATCAGTATTGATCAGATATGGAAATGTTATTTTTTTTTGATCTCCCCAAATGCACTGTCGTATTATAAACAGGTTTTGGGGAGCAAAGAAAAAGAATTCTAGAGATAAAAAAGCCAAAAGCAATAAAACAAGCTTCATAGCTTCTCTTCCTCTTTGATAGATGCATTCAACTATAATGCTCATTATAATTATAAAAACAGCAAATAAAAAAACAAAAATTTGATTTTTTGAGGCAAATAAAAAAGCTCCTGCAGAAATGCAGTAAAATATATTTTTTTGATATTGTGTGGAGAATCTTGCCATTAAAAAAAACAGGCAACCGATTAAAAAAAATAAAACTGCAACACTTATATTATCAAGAATACTAGAATTAATACAAACAAGAATTTTTAATAAACAATCTGAAAATGCAATTACTAGACCTGTTAATACACCGGGAATACAAGACAAAAAGAGCCGGTATGATAAAATTATCAGAACTAAATCCATAAGCCCCATACATACAAAATTAAAATACAAACCTTTTAAATCATTTGGAGTTGTTGGATATATATTATAATCACACATATATTGATGCATATATAAAAATTGAACAGTAACAACAGAGATTGCAGACATACATGCCCATAAAAAATTTTTTTTACTTTTTATTTGCTTTAATTTGTCCATTATGTAATAATTACCCCTTTAATAAAATTTACAAATTACAATAGCCTACATGTCGATTATTATATTACATATTTGATCAACTACATTTGTGCTCAATGTACCATACATTGGAAGCGTTAAAACTCTCTCACTAATCCATCTTGCAACTGGTGTATCATCAGCAGAAAATGTATTTTTATAACATGAAAAAGCATTTGTTAAGGGATAAAAATACTTTCTTGAAAAAATATTTTTTTCTTTTAACCTTTCATAAATATCATCTCTTGAGAAGCCAAATAAAGTTTCATCTATAACTATAGGAAAATACGCATAATTACTAATAACGGTCGGCGGAATTTCATTTAATTGAATTCCCCTTACCCCTCCCAATAATTTCATATAAAGGGTATAAATTTCCTTCCGCCTTTCAATCTCTTCATCAATATGTCGTAGATTACATATTCCCATGGCAGCACAAAACTCATTCATTTTTGCATTAGCACCTACAGCACTCACTTCATAGGGACCATGTATTCCAAAATTTTTCAAATCATATAGATGATCCCCAATTTCTTTTTTTCTAAAACAACAAGCGCCACCTTCTATACTGTTAAAAACCTTGGTAGCATGAAAACTATAGCACGCTGCATCTCCATAAAGAGCCAAGCTCTTTCCCTTATATTTTTCTCCAAATGTATGGGCTGCATCGTAGATTACAATCAAATGATATTTTTGGGCAATTTCCTCAATCGCTTCTATATTGCATATATTTCCATAAACATGAACCGGAACAATAGCACAAGTATTATCGGTAATCAAAGCTTCAATACGCGTCTCATCTATTGTATAATCATCACTTTTTATATCACAAAAAACTGGTTTCAGCCCATTTCGAACAATTGCATGTGTTGTTGAAGCAAAGGTAAAAGGTGTAGTTATCACTTCAGCGCCTTTCGGAAAATTGTATGCTTGAATTGTTAATTCCAGCGCCATATGACCATTAGTAAAAAGCTCAATATTAGAACTCTCCAGATAGTCAGATAACAACTCACGAAATTTTTCATGTTTGCTTCCCATATTAGTGAGCCAATGAGTTTCCCATATTTCCTTAATTTCATCAATATATTCGTCCATCGGTGGCAATGACGATTTTGTTACATAAATAGATTCCATATGCTATCCTTTATATATTCCTCATAGATTTCAAGATATCTTTGATTGTTTCAGAAAATACCCTCTGTTTTAATTCTGGCAGTATTGTTTTTAACCGTGTTGTATCCGGATTTGAATTAAATCCAATTTTTTTACCGAAATTCAGCGGAATCGTACAGTCACACAGTTTATGAATATCCTCAATATACTCACGTAATTTTTTGGAATGAAAATTTGCAATATTTATAATTCTATTATCAAGCTCTTGATATTGATATGTATTACCACTAATTGTCTTTTTAACAATTAATTGTATTGATTTTGCCACATCACGAACATCTATATAATTCCACATCTGCTCACATGAACCAAGCGTTAATCCTTCATTTTTCATAAAATGCGTACAAGCCAGCATAACAACTGACCATGGATGATCCTTCACCCCAGTCACACTAAATAAGCGGAAATGTATATATTTAATATTATTTTTTTCTGAATACGCCAATGCATAACGATAAAAATCCATTTTCCTAGATCCATACATATTCATAGGCAGTCCTCGTGTGTATTCAGAAATAATGTAATCATCATTTCCACATTCTGCACGACTTCCCGTATCACAAAACAACCCACATCCCAAATCGTGAGCCATTTTTATACATTTCTGAGATATAATAAAATTATTATAATGTACCAATTCATCATTAATCTGTTGACGATTCACACCACTCCAAGCAGTATGTATCCATACATCATATTTAATCTGTTTAAAATCTTTTATATCCAGTCTTTCTAAATCAGAATTGATAATATGAAGTCTCTCCTTAAAATAATATTCCTGACATTCTGCTTTCATTTGTTCGATTCTACTTTGATTACGAGCAACCAGCGTAACATCATAATCCTCAGCAAGAAATTCTTGGACTATATAGCTTCCGATAAAACCCATTCCACCAGTAATAATTATCCGCATGATAAACCTTTACCTTTTTATCTGAAAATTCACATATATAAAATCTTATCATCTTTTATTGCTAAAATATATTTTACTTCATTTGTAAGGGAACGTATCTGTTTCGTAATTTCGGTTGAAAAAGCCGGCGCCATAATTATAATTAACTCAGGTGCATCCGATGTAATAATATCCGGTAATTTGATCTGAATATGTGAAACAGGGGAATAGCAATCTGTTTTTTTAGGTGATGAATCAATAATATAATTAATATCAAACTCTCTTTTTAAAGTTGCTAATAACGTCAATGCCTGATGACTTGCTCCCCATACTGCTATATTTCGAATATCCTTATGACTTTTAACAAATGTATTTAATTCCTTTTCGATATTCATTTTCTGTCCATCAAAATCCGGAAGTGAAATTGTTTTTCTTTTCTGGACAATTATTTGAGTTGTATCTCCGTTAAAGCGAGATATGGATAAAACACGAAAACCATTTAGTTGAAATAAATTTGTCAGAGCTTCTTCTGTATAATAAGCAATATGATCTCGCATAAACTCATAATAACTTGCTTTCTCAATAAAATATTCAAAACTAGGAACGGTTACCAATCCAATTCCTTCGTCAGCCAAGTTATTATATACTCCACTTATCATTCCAGACGGATCAGGCTGATGTTCTAAATAATTAAATGAAACAAACACGTCAAATGGTCCATCCGGATCTCGATAATCCGCATCCACAAATCCGCAAGAAACCTTTAAACCTTTTTTACACGATTCTCTTACAAGATTGTCATTGTTCTCAACACCATATATATCTACATCAAATTCTTTCCATAACTGCAAAAACTCACCACCGCCACATCCGACTTCCCATATCTTCTTTCCTAAAAGATTATATCTATCATATAATTCCTGATATTGGCTGATTCTAAGTTTTTTCATTGTATCAGATAATCCTACAGCCCGTATAACATCTTTGTAATAGTATACCGGTGCACAACTAAACTGTACCAATCCACATCCATCGCATTGATACAAGTCAAGATCTATCGGCTTATCTTTATCCAAATTTTCGCTTCTCGGCATATTTTGCACAAGGGAGGGCATATTGGATAAATGAAATATTTTGTTATGCAAATTTCTTTTACATAAAATACAAGGCATATTAAAAATCCCTTTCTACTAATAATACCGTAATCATTGTCCACTTCAAAATTTACTTATATACATCAATTTATTATTCTGTCTCCCTTGAATATAATCCCATCAATTTTTGGGCTTGATTAAGACAGTTTTTTTTGCGCTCTTTATAATATCTGCATGGTATCCCAAAATACATTTTCCACGGTTTCAAATCTCTATTCACAAGAGACATGCAGCCAACAGATACTCCCTCAGAAATTTTAACCCCAGGAAGCACTGTAGATCCGGTTCCTATTATAACATGTTTACCAATATAAACTTCTTTATCAATAACACCCGTGAATTGAGATGGAACCATGGGATTAGACATATATTCCCCTGTATAATCATCTGTCTTAGAATATACAACACACCTTGAGGACAGAGTAGAAAATTTATCTAGTGTAATTTTTTCACTTCCGGCAAACAATCCTGAATATGCCGCAATATGAACATAATCCCTTATCTCAATCATTCCCGATAAAATACAGAAATCATCAATTCGAACATTATTTCCAATAACCATGGTTTCTGCATTATAAAAGCTTGCTTTTTTACTGATTAAAACATTATTTCCTATTGATTTAAATCCTATTTTTTTTATCTCATCAATCGAATAAAAACTATTCATATCCCTTTCCTACATTTCTTAACAATCAATCATAATCATTCTTGATATTATAAAATATCAAACAATTACTTTTCTCTATGAAAATCTCCCTATATCAAATACGTTATAATAATCTACATTTTCAAGATTAATTAGATTTTTAATAATTCCATCCGAATTAATCGGTTGCGTTGCAACAATAAAAAAGGGAGTTTCAAATTTTTCTAATATTGTGCTTAAACAATAAACCGGATACCCCATTATTTCATCACAATTTTTATATCCATCCGAAACAACAAATCCATCTATTTTATATCCATTCCGAACAAATCTCTCTGCAAAATAACAACTCAAGTCACTTGTACCATAAATCCAGCAACAATTGTCTTTTTTATAATAAAAATCCAACAATTCAGGAACTCTATTGTTATTCAACATCATATCATTTATTGTTTCTATTATTTTGGGATCAATTTTTTTGTCAGCTACCATTCTTTCAATATGATCACTCTCTACAGAAATAAATAACCCCAAAATATCTGATATAATTTTCTTTTGCAAAATAATATGAAATTTAAAATTAGTATACTCATCATATCTAGTATAAAAATCATCCATCTCTGTAATATATTTCAAATATTTACTGCTATCTTTTTTTCTATTTTCTATTACTCCTTCCATATACGACCCAATGCAAAGATATCTATATACTGACATAGGTTCAGAAAAATAATAAATTTTTCCCAAGCAGGCATAATATTGCCTTACAGGATAATCTTTTACTGAATATTGAAGAAAAAAATCCGGCATATTATACCAGTCTTTTTTTCTAAAAAAATACGACGCTGTTGCCGGGAACCTTGTTCCTAAGCCAACTTTCACATTATCTTCATGTTCATAAAACCCTGTCTTCGGAAATGTATTTAAAAGATCCCTTGTTTTATTTTTTTCATTCAATATCCACGCATTGTGCATAACAAACGAACAATCTTCATATGTTTTTAAAATTGAAAGTTGTTTGCTAAGCTTCCATTGATCACACCAATAATCATCACATTCACAAATCGCTATATATTCACCTGTTGATTGTTGAATCATCAGACTCCAAATATCAACCCCTTTACTATATTGATTTTCCTTTTGATAAATACATTTAATTTTATCAGAATTGTTTGCTTCATATTCCTTCATAATCATAGGCGTTTTATCACTGGATGCATCATCATGAATTATTATTTCCAATTCAAACGTTCCCTTCTGATCTAATACGCTTTGAATTGCATCTCTAATATACTGTTCATGATTATACGCCGTCATTATTACTGATATTTTATCAATCATATTTTCCCCTTATACAACACTTCATCATATAGTTTTTGTTTTCTGTAAATTTACTGCTGTTTTCCATCTATAAATTAATATTATTGTGTATATAAAACATAACAATAACATCAATAAAGTAAATTCTATTGCAGCGCCTTTTATTCCATATCTAATCACAACGGTATTAAAACTAAAAAAAGCAATTAACGCAACAATAACATATCCCCATATGAGATCTTTCTGGTATCTCATTATTGTTAGAATAACAGATAAATACCCTGCTATCCCAAGAAAACTGCCTGCAACCTGTAAAACTAAAAGTTCAAATATATACAATGACAAATCCGTATTATACAACCAGGATAAAACAGGACATCCTATCAAAGCTGCACCCATAAAACAACATATACTAATCAACAGCAGAATTATAATCTGTCTCCAAATACGCCTGCGCATAGCATTTTTATCACTATTCCATTCATCTGCCATAAACACGAGTTCCGGATGGTATATAAAACTATTTAACAAACCTATTACAAAAACGGGCATAGAAACAAATCCATAGCAAGCCTGTATTGAATCCTCTAAAACCGCATCTATTGCATATTTAGGCGCATTTAATACATAAAAAGATAAAAAAGAAGTCAGAAATAATGGAAAACAATCAGTAAACATTTTTTTCAATTTTGAAATACATATGTAATTATTTTTCCAATTTAATTGTTCACCTCTATAGATTTTAGGAAATACAATACAAGTATACAAAAGAAATATAATCAGTGAGATTACCAGTGAAATCAATAAAGAAATTGCCATATCCCTTAATAATATGATTCCAATAAAAAAAGAGAGAAAAATACCTCCCCATCGAAGGCAAAACGCTTTGCATCCAAGATCCAATCGATTACTGGTCTGATAATATGCACTAAAAACATCCTCGATTGATTCTATCATATAAATAAGACAAATCATCATAACACATATGATTTTATGTCTGTTATATCCTATATTTAAAATGCCATATTCACAGTATACTATAACTGCCAAAAACATAAATATGGTAGTAACTATTCTAAATATAAAATAATCAAAAAAAGTAAACTCCCTTTTAACATCAGTTACTTGATAATTATAGACACCAAACTTTCCTATACAGACCAAAAGGTTACCTACAGAAAATGCAATAGACAAAATACCAGCATCTATTAATCCCGTTACTCTCGTTACTATCACAGATAAAATTACTGCTTCCGCAGCATTTATTATCCCTGCAAATGTATTCCAAAAATAATTTTTTTTCTTTTGATTGATTTTATTCAATTTACTTATTGTCTGTAACTTTATCTTCATCAATATTTAACTTTTCGCTCAGTACTACCTTGGGCATGTGAGTGTTTTTTCTTATAAGCACACCAATATATTCACCAATAACTCCCATGGTAAACATTTGTATGGATCCAATAAACAACATTCCTATCAAAATTGGAGCAATACCTGCATCAAAATTATACCAAAAAATTAATTTTAAAATAAGATAGATCATTCCACCCATAAAACTGATAAATGACATACAAAATCCCATAATCGTTATAATTCTTAATGGTTGCGTAGATGTATTTACCATAGAATTGATTGCAAACGATAAATACCGCCATATATTATAACTGGATTTTCCGCTCTTTCTTTTTTGTTGCTCATATTGGATTAGTTTTACATCGTATCCCATGTCAGCAACTGCAAAACGAAATTCAATATCTCGATCTTTTCCAGCCATGGCATCATGAACATCTTTATCAAACAATAGAATACCTGACATATTACGATATTGTTCCGTCATAGAAAATCCTTGTATTATTTTATAATATAAACATCGTAAACCGTATTTTATCCTGCCTTCTTTTGACCCTGTTTTCTGTCCACAGACAATCTTATTTCCATTCTCCCATTCTCTGATAAATTGCGGAATTAATTCTGGCGGTTCTTGGAAATCACATGCAATTGAAATATGTACGTCTGCATCGGCATAATAACGATCTGCATTTTCAAAAGACCTTCCATCCATTACTCCATAATTTCTCATATTCATAATTGCCTTTACTTGAGGATATTCTTTTGCAAGTTCTCGTAGCACATCCTGTGTACCATCTGTTGAACAATTATCAATAAAAAAAACATGGTACGGATAACCTTCCTTATCCATTATCTTAATTAATGTTTCAGCCATAGGTCTAACATTATCAACCTCATTATAGCAAGGTACCTCAACACTAATAAACTTATCTTTATTATTCATTCTCAGTCTATTTCTCCCAACAATTCTTCCAAAGAAAGTATGGTTCCATTAAATCCCCTGTGTCTGATATACTCATCCATTTCATTGTGTCTCGCCGCCAAAGTAACCAAAATAGGAGCATTCACTTCTGCAAAAACCTCATTTGTTGCTTTTTTAATTTCATATCCTTGAAATTCAGTCAAATGAGTGTGGGCATCAATAATATAATCAATCTTTATGCTTTGTCCCATTAATGTTTGAATAACTGCTTTACACAAATTTCCTATTGCATATAAAACTATATGCTCATATCCTTTATCTAACAAAATCTTGCCAAGCTTCTCTCCCGCATTTTCGATAAGAAATAGTTTATTCATAACTCTTAATGCAGCACGTGCAGGAATATCTCCGCGATTAGATAAACTATCTCCTGTCCACTTAAACACCCTCGGATCCTTAAAAATAGGATGTTTCATAACTTCAAGGTATTCCTGATGATACGGATGTAGTGGATTTCTTACATCAAAAAACCATTCAATATTCTCGTCCATTGCTTTTTCCGGCAAAAATCTTCTAACCCTTACTTGATCGGCTCCAAATTCATTTAAAGAACGCTCTACAAAATTGGGCAGACTTCTGAAATTGCGTTCCTGTACTACCGTAGCAATTTCCAAAAAATTAATTATTTCCTTATCTCTTAACGATTTAACAAATTTAAGATTATTAAGAATATTATCTATTCCCAATTTTGTTCCGGACAAAAACTGATACGCACCCTCATCATAACTCATTACGGTTATTGTAACACGCAGCTTGAACTTTCCAACATGACAAATACGCTCCCAATTTTTTTCATTAAATAAGGAGGCATTTGTTTCTAATGAAAAAATTGCATTTTTTTCATCTATAGGATTCCATTCGTTTACCAGTCGAATCATACTATCGCTGCAAAAAAATTCTCCCAAACCATTTGCAGATAGTTCCTTTACATAAGGTAATGCCTTTTTAATTTCTTTTTCAATTTTATCTTCATACTCAGGTCTTATATGTTCACTTCCACGCGAGCAACAACATGTACATTTATAATTACACCTTCTATCATATCCCAAACTAATAACACTTGGATATGTAGGAATTTTATCTATTTCAACAAGATTTTCAGCCATTGCACCGTTTTGCATAATCGGGCAATTTTCTTCTGTACAATATTCGTATGTATGATTGATCAATGACTGTTGAAATTTTCTCGCCTCTTCTCCTCCATACACTTCTTCCAAAGAATTATCTCTTAAATTTCCTAATATATTATATCCAGAATATGCACATGCTCTTACAGTCCCTATTCCATCAATAATTTGTACATATAAACCACGTCTACATATTTTCATAATTAATTTATATCTCCTTTTCCCAATCAACGATACTGCCTGGCTTAAAATAACTATCATATATGTTTTTTCCATATATTTCATCCATATATTTCCAAAATGCAATAGTTTTATCAAACGAAGAATCTAAGTCTGTTTGAGGAATCCATCCTGTGTCTTTTGTTAACTCTGAATTATCTGCCAGTAAATACATATTCTGATTTGCCAGATAATCAATCTCTCCAAACATAAGTAACTCTTCTGTATTTAATTTATGTGCCAAAATCAAAAGTTCTTCTTTTAATGTATATAACTTTCCTGAACCAATCGTATACGTCTTTCCACTAATACCCTTACAACTAATTTTATAAAAAGCTTCTGCTAAATCCCCTGTATACAATACATCCCAAATTTGTTCTCCATTTGTAAGCCTTGTTTTTCTGCCATTTAGTCCATCCAAAATAACTGTACTAAATACATTGTAGGGATTATCAACTGGTCCAAATACACTCAAAACTCTTAACCAATTAAATTGTATATTCTCTCTTTCGCATAGAATTTTTGCCATTTGGTTTGCACATAATTTTGCAATGCCGTACGCCATTTCAGGTTTACAAGGTGTATCTGGGGTTAAAATTCCCTCAACTCTTCCATATTCCGCCTGACTTCCGCACCCAATAAATTTTGAACATCCTGCTCTTTTAGCTAACTTAACAGCTTCTAACGTAGTTGTAATATTAATTTGTTGATATATTGGATCAACTCTATACTCTGGATGAGTATAATCCCACCCCAAATGAAAGAATACATCATAATCTGCTTTTTTAGGTGTAAAATCTTTCACTCGCTGTAAATCACAGTCCACAACATGAACCAGATCACTTTGTGGTAAATATTTAGCACGTCCTGATGATTTTCTTATCAATAATAAAACTTCTACACCTTCGTTTATTAACTTTCGTACCAAAGCCTGTCCAGGTCCTCCTGATGCACCTGTAATAATTGCTTTTTTAATTTTTAATCCACACATATAACTTATAAAAATTATACCTCCCCTAATATTTTATTCAACTCTTCCCTATCCAATAACGGTCCCATGTCTTCCAGTGGTCTACTAGCCATCTGTCCGTCTTCCCGCATATAGCTAACCTGCTTCGGCAATATCTGTTGGGTAATATCTGTTTTAACAACACATACAACCGGTCCATCAAAATCAAACGCATTTTCAACTGTTTGATCAAGTTCCTCTTTCTTTTCAACATACATTGCCTTAATTCCAAAAGCTGCAGCAATTCTGCCCATATCCGGAAGAGATAATCCATTTTCCTTGGTGCATCCGGTCAGATGCCCCTTGAAATTATTATTCTGCGACTGATAAATCATGCTATACCCACTATTATCAACCACAAACAATTTAATTGGCAATTGTTTTCTCTTAATCACTTCCAGCTCCTGCATATTCATAGCAAAGCTGCCATCACCTGTAATACACGCCACTCTCTTCTTTCCGGACCCGATACAGCTTCCAATTGATGCCGGAATATCATATCCCATGGATGCAAGTCCCTTTGTAAGAAAAGCTCTTTGTCCCCATTTAATCTGAAACACTTTCATTGCAATATCAACTGATGTTCCGGAGCTTGTAAATTGGTAAATGTCTTTATTCTCCAATTTATCCGATACAGCACCTACTAAATCATATGTGCTGATATATCCGTCTCTGGGCTCCTGTTCCTTAATTCTAACCGGGTATTTAGCAGATAAATATTCACATTTTTCTATCCAGTCACTTCTGTTTGTTTTCTCAACCTTAGATATTTTTTTCTTAAAACATCTTAAAAAGCTTCCGGCATCAGATACGATTTTCAACTGCGGATGAACGCTTTTTTTGTTCATCTCATTTTCATCAATATCAACCATGACATGTACTCCACGAGACAGGAAACTTTCGTAATTATATCCGGTATTTAGCAAGTTCAGTCTGGTGCCAATTGTCAATACAAAGTCCGCACTCTGCTGGATCAGATTAGCTGCTCTCTGACCAACCATCCCCGGTCTCCCATAATATAATGGATGGCTCTCTTCAATCAGATCTACACCATTCCATGAGGTTAATACAGGAATACCAAGTTCATTGTAAATTTCTCTTGCAAGTTCAATGGAATGGCTTAGCCGAATTCCATGCCCAAGCATAATAACCGGTTTTTTTGCCTTATTTAGTAGCTGAATGGTTTCCTCCACAAGTTCTTCCTTTACTTCATATGTAGGAAGTGTCAAAACATCAAAGTCTTTCAAATCTTCTATATCTATACTCGTTGCCTGAATATCAAGCGGTACATCAATCCAAACAGGACCCGGTCTGCCATTAATGGCTATCGCAGCCGCCTTTTGGAATTCATATTTTATATCCTCAGGCTCCTGTATCTGAACTGCATATTTTGTATAGGAAGAAACCATTGAAATAATATCCACTTCCTGAATACCGAACTGTCTAATTCCCTGATTTCCAATTAAATCTGCTCTTTTAGCCTGTCCTGAAATAAAAATAACCGGAATAGAATCAATATAAGCTCCTACAAGACCGGTTAATGCATTGGTTGCACCCGGTCCACTTGTGACAAGACAGCATCCGTACCCGTCCCGTACTCTGGCATATGCTTCCGCTGCGATAGCAGCTCCCTGCTCGTGCAGCATAAAGACTCCACTCAGCTTATCACTTTGTCCAAGAGCATTATTCATATGCATGGCACCGCCACCGGTCACGCAAAACACATCCTGTATACCCAATGATGCAACAAACTCCATAATATAATCAGCTATTTTCATTGTAATATCTCACCCTATAATTCATTCAAAAATGCTTTTTGTTAAAAACGTGATATTTTTACAGTATTTTGCCGTATTAATGAAATCATGATAAATCTCTCTAATCTCTTCATTTAATTCATCCCATTTATTGTCAGGATTAAGAGTGGGCAGATTTGGATCTGCATAGCTTTCATTATATACATGTTTAAATCCATCAAACCCGGCTATACTTACGTTTTTAATATGCAATTTATCCATAATTCTTAAGCAGCAAATGACTGCATTATCAAAATGTTCCCATCCTCTCTTAATTGCACGTGAATAATTGATAATAAATTCACCCTCATCTGCCTGCGTCTTGATATTGGATAATAACAGCTTATTGGTCTTGCTGAATTGTTCTTTTCTTGTTTCCTTTGCATAATTGTATCTTGTTTTATTGGACAGGAACAAAAAATCATATTGATACTCATCAAGCAAAGCATTCACCGCAATCACAATGGGATTATTTGCATTTATATATTGTTGTATCATATCAAAATTTTCAACAGATGATCTTCCCGGTGCCAGTAAAAGAATATTTCTGTTTTCAAATATTTTCTTCAGGCTTTGTATTGTAGTTTCATCATCTACTACCCGGCTTTGATTTTCTATATACTTGTTTTCCAACAGATCATAATCATATTTTATTCTATCCTCTGGCGACATAGATTCGATTATATTCCGCATCTCTTTAGCCGTTGCTCTGTGATTTTTTGTAAGATATGCAATATTATTGACGTGACAACAATACATTCCGGCAATAAAATATGGTGTCGAATATCCCCACTGAAACTTTTCTTCAAAGTAGCTCATATATGTATCAATTGCATCCATAATCGAATCCAAGTCATAATGCCCATGATAAGTCTTATTGATATAGTTGACAATCAATTCTGTCGGTGCATTTCCGGCACCTCTTCCCATACCACATAAACTCGAATCAACGATTACATCCCGATCTTTATTTTCCAATAATTTAATAAATTTCATGCATAATGAAAATGACAATTGTTGATTGTTGTGCGAATGAAACCCAATCTTGATTCCATCATCCAACTGTCCATGTAAGATATTCACAATCCTCTCCAGATCATCTTCATACATTGCGCCAAAGGTATCTACAATAGATATTCCAACCGGATGTGCTTCATTAATACACTCCGCAAGTTCTCTTAAATCACGATCCGAATAAGCCAAGGTATTCGCAGCCTGAAAAAAGACTTTATAGCCTTTTTTCATTATTTTTTTTCCAACTTCAATTCCTTCCTTATGCTTTCCATGTGGAAAAACTACACGTATCGCATCAATTGATGTACCGTCACATATGGGAAGATTGTCAACATTGTATCTGTTCCAATCAATCATCACAACATATGTCGCATCGGATCTGCTTTTATCAAAATATGACACCAAATCATCAGGAGTATGAAAAAAAGAACTTCCTGCTTCATGCGGCGTATCTTTTAACCATCCGCACTCAATAATATCAATACCCGCATCCTGACTCTTTCGTATAATTCCCTTAATTACCTGACTGCCAAAATTTGATTCACAAATATATGCACCATCTCGTAATGTACAATCCAACACATCAACTTTCATACGTAACCACCCTGTATAACTTGAACTCCTCTTTAGACAACTCTCAATTTATTATCTTTATATTAAATCAATTGCTTACAATTATAACACATTTCGCATATATTGGACATATTATTTCATATATTCTTTGTGATATGCTTTGTAATAATCATCAATAACTACCAACAAAAGAATTAACATTGCAAAGAGGGATTTTCAGCTGGTAACAGTAGCTAAAAATCCCTCTTAACCATGACCTCTTCACGGTCATCATATTTGCCTGCATACTCCCTTGTAATGGTCACGAACTAATTTAACATTTATTGTCTATCTAAAACACCATCTTTACTATTGTAATTAATCCCATACCTTCCATGGTGCCTTTTTGCTGCTCCACATTGCTTCCAGTTCATTTTTTTCACGCAGGGAATCCATACAATGCCAAAAGCCCCTGTGCTGATAACTCATCAGCTGATTTTTCTCAGCAAGTGTTTCCAACGGCTCCATTTCAAAAATCGTAGTGTCATCCTTTAAATACTCAAATATCTCCGGCTGCAACACCATAAATCCGGCATTGATCGGACTTCCATCCGTAATCTGTTTTTCACGGAATGAACGTACAGCCCCCATCTCTCCGATATCCAGAATTCCCTTCTGCTGTTCCTGTATAACCGAAGTCAGTGTAGCAATTTTTCCATGTGATTTGTGAAATTTTACAAGCTCTTCGATATTGACATCACACAATCCGTCGCCATAGGTCATCATAAACGGCTCATCGCCAATATATTTCTGTACTCTCTTAATACGGCCGCCGGTCATGGTATTCAGTCCGGTATCCACAACGGTCACTCTCCATGGCTCATTGTATGTCTTATGTATAGTCATTTCATTGCCGTGCGCAAAATCAAAGGTAACATCACAATTTTTCAGATAATAATCGGCAAACCATTCCTTTATCATATGCTGTTTGTATCCGCAGCAGATAATAAAGTCGTTGTATCCATAATAAGAATACAATTTCATGATATGCCATAATATCGGTTTTTCACCTATTTCTATCATTGGTTTGGGACGGATGGATGTCTCTTCACTGATTCGAGTACCCGCACCGCCTGCTAAAATAACTACTTTCATTCTTATCCCCCGGTACTATTTTTTCATATGTCTCAGATGAGTTATATTCATCATGTTTTTTATTATAACATATTTTTGATGGATTTGATACTACAGTGGGGCTCAATCGAAGCTTTCCATTTTTCTCTCAATCATCATATGTTCTTTTGTATTCCCAGCTTTTCTCTGGCTTCGGCTTCGTTAAGTTGCATGGTATACATGAGGTTCTGCAACATTCATCCTATCAGATCTGCTATGGTACTTTTTATTGTTCATTCATTTTTTTCTTAAATGCAGCTTCATCCATGCCTGCTTTTTCAGCAGCTTTCTGAATTGTGATCGTTCCGTCGTTTACTAATTCTGCAAGCATACTAAAACTGCCTTTACTCTCTCCCTCGGAAAGCCCATCAGTCCTGCCGGACGCATAGCCCTCTTCCCTGCCGACCTCATAGCCCTCTTCCCGCAGTGTCCTCGCATATTTCTTTTCATCAAACTCTTCCAGCAGCGATCCCAATACCTGGCTTCTATGTTTTCTCAAGATATCCTCCAGTATTCCATGCCCGATACAATACTCTATCGCAGCATTCATGGCTTCTTCACGGTTATCATATTTATTTGCATATTC
>Ga0129312_1000661_pt1 | contig 26457 bp, 20 predicted proteins | sample O827metagenome_FD_94434 | JGI IMG/M metagenome (GOLD analysis project Ga0129312, IMG submission 94434) | Orangutan group fecal microbial communities from Wisconsin, USA - O827 metagenome | ecosystem: Host-associated > Mammals > Digestive system > Large intestine > Fecal | place: USA: Wisconsin... | reverse complement strand
TTCATCGACCTGGTTCAGGCGTTTCACTAAGGTATTTTCCAAAGATGCAGCATTTTTGCCACTCATAAATGCTTCGTATCGTTTCTTCAGCTTACGCATTTTAACTCCGTTTATAATCATAATGATGATCAGAATTAAAACAAGAGCTGCAAGACCGGCTGTGATTACATCCAGACTAATGCCGGTCAGATCTTCAATATGTAATTTTAAATAATCCAATTGTTTATCCTCGCTTGTCTTAAGATATTAAGAACAATCAGACTCAAGTCGAACGCATGCGAGACTTGCGACGAGATATGCATCAAATGTCCGTTTTACTGGCATATTTTCTTCTAATGTCCGCTTTATTTCTTCATATGCAGATCTATGTTCTGATGTTCTCCAGGGGTTGTTGGGTTACTGAATGCTCTGAATAAGCTCAATCAGACGGTTTAATTCCTCCTGTGAGTAATATTCAATTTCAATTTTTCCTTTTTCATCATTTTTTTGATGAATTTCTACTTTGGTGCCGAAAATTCGTTTCATCTGTTCAGCAAGATCGGCATAAATAGCGGATAATACAGGATCCTTTTCTTTTTTTGGTGGAGTATCCTTTTCCTGTAATAATTTCCTTACCAGTTTTTCAGTTTCACGTACACTGAGTTTTTCATCAAAAATACGGAGTGCAATCTGATGTTGCAGTTCTTCATTTTCAATGCTGATCAGGCAACGTGCGTGACCAGTGGAAATCATTTCATCGATGACCATCTGCTGAACCTGTTTGGATAATTTCAGTAAACGCATAGAGTTGGTTACTGCTGTTCTGCTCTTGGATACTCTTTCGGCGATTTCGTCCTGTTTTAAATGAAATTCTTCCATTAATCTGCGAAATGCCTGTGCTTCCTCAATCGGATTCAAATTTTCACGCTGAATATTTTCAATCAGTGAAATTTCTACGATCTGCTGCTCATTCAGATTGCGTACAATGACTGGAACTTCCTTCAAACCAGCCAGTTTTGCAGCTCTCCAACGACGTTCTCCGGCAATAATCTCGTAATATCCATTTTTGTCCTGAACAAGTAATGGTTGGAGAATACCGTATTGTTTGATGGATTCTGCCAGTTCCAGTAGGCCGTCTTCATCAAAATGTTTACGCGGCTGTTCTCGGTTTGGTTCTACCAGAGATATTTTTATCATAGTATCTGGTGTTTCTGTAGGTTCTTTCTTGGTACTTTTCTTTTTTGCTGTACTCACAGCTTTTTCTTTGGTTGCTGTCGTTGCGTGATCAGTACCTACTTTATTGACGAGAAGGGAATCTAATCCCTTACCCAGTCCTCCTTTTTTTGCTGCCATATCTTATTTGTCCTCTTTCTCTTTGTCAATTACTTCCTGTGCCAGTAAGCGATAGCTTTCCGCTCCGGTTGATTTGCTGTCGTATACGTTAATTGGTTTTCCGTGACTTGGAGCCTCTGCCAAACGTACATTTCGTGGAATAATTGTTTTATAGATGGTAGTGTCCAAATTTTCTTTGACATTCTCTACAACCTGAAGAGAAAGGTTGGTGCGAGCATCATACATGGTAAATACAACACCTTCCATGTGAAGAGATGGATTTAACCGTTCCTGTACCAGATTGATAGTGTACATCAGTTGTGAAAGTCCTTCTAATGCATAATATTCACATTGAATAGGCACTAATACAGTGGAAGCAGTTGTCATAGCGTTTACAGTCAGCATATTTAAGGAAGGAGGGCAATCAATAATGATAAAATCATAGTTATCTTTTACCTTTTTGATTTCATTTCGAAGTACATATTCACGATTTTCTACGTTTAATAATTCGATTTCTGCACCAGCCAGATTTACATTAGATGGAATCAGATCCAGATAATCAAATTCTGTATGAACCAGTGCTTCTTCAAAGGTACATTCTCCCAAAAGCAACTGATAAATTGTGTTTTCACAGTTGTTTTTGTCTACACCAAGTCCACTGGTGGTGTTTCCCTGGGGATCCATATCAATGGTGAGTACGTGTTTCTCGGCCTCTGCTAAACATGCGGAAAGATTGATTGCTGTCGTTGTCTTTCCAACACCGCCCTTCTGATTTGCGATTGCGATAATTCTTCCCATACTTTTCCTCGTTCCTGTCAATTTATACTCTTTGCATATTATAATACAGGAAGAATAAGAATTCTTCTTTCCAATTATAATATGTGCCTGTTTTACATAAAAGGGTTTCTGATTTATATGTAAAACATATTTTGTATTACTTAGACGAGTATATCACTTTTTAAAATAGATATCCAGAGAAAAACAATGTTTCACGTGAAACATTTATGAAAAATTGGTTAAAATAAATAAATACTTAAATGTATTAATGGGAAATCTATTATATTTAGAAGAAAAGAGGATGTTTCACGTGAAACAATTTAAAAAAGTGTGAAACATGAAAAAGTGTTTGTATCTGAACCGTCTATGGATTATAATATAAATATTAAGACGAGTGAATAGATCAATGCGAAAGGGGTTTATAGATGAAAAAACATATTAAGAATTCAGCGTTATTATTATGTATTGTAGCTGGTCTGCTTGTCATTATAAATAAGCTGATCAGTGTATTCTCACATATGACAGATCATCTGCCAGGTGGTGGAAAATATTATCATTGGAAATATGGAAATATTTATTATACAAAAAACGGTAAAGGAAAACCAATTTTATTGATTCATGATTTGGATCCTACATCATCATCCTATGAATGGAAGGCAGTTATTAAAAAGCTTGCCGAAAATCATACTGTTTATGCGATTGACTTGTTAGGATGTGGCCGTTCTGAAAAGCCAAATATGACATACACGAATTATCTGTATGTGCAGTTACTCAATGAGTTTATTCCAACTGTGATTGGTGAAAAAACGGATGTTATTGCAACTGGAGATTCTCTCTCCTTTGTAGTAATGGGATGCCAAATGGAAGCAAAATATTATGACCACATCATGGGTGTCTGCCCGACAGATTTATATGAATTGGCAAAAGCTCCCGGTCGTAGAAAAAATATGCTGAAGTTTCTGATTGAACTTCCGATTATCGGAACCTTTATTTACAATATGGAAGTAAGCAAAAACCGTATTATTGATGCTTTTGTAAATAATTATTACTACAAGGGACATTTAGTTTCTGAGAAAATAATTCAAACATATTACCAAGCTGCACATATTGGAGATGGTGGCGGAAAGTATTTATTGGCAAGCATTAAGAGTTATTATACAAATGTTAATGTTGTATCTGCTATCAAGAAGATCAACAATAGCATTTGTCTGATTGGTGGCAAAGAACATCCATTTATTGAAGATGTAATCAATGATTACAAAGAATTCAATCCGGCGATTGAAGCTGCATATATTCCGAATACAACTTGTCTTCCGCAGATGGAAGCACCGGATAAATTTGTACATCTGGTAAATATATTTCTTCATGCATAAAATGATATAAAAGGAACCGTAGAAATGTTTCACGTGAAACATTTCTACGGTTCCTTTTATAAATCTTATTTGAGTGGCAACTTCGCCGGTGTACCTGCTTTTCTCGGATACTTTTTTGGGGTATCTTTTATCTTATTGATACAAACCAGTGCTCTTCCCAGATTGGAATTCGGTAATTCAAATTTATCAATCTTACCAAGTTTTCCGCCAAGAATGGAAATTGCTTTTTTTGCTTCCTGAATTTCTGCATCAGAGTCTGCAGATTTATAGGATACGAACATGCCACCTTTTGCAACAAATGGAAGGCAATACTCTGTCAAAACTGCCAGATTGGAAACTGCGCGTGAAACGCAGAGATCATACTGCTGTCTGTGTGCGGTATTGGCAGCCATCTCTTCAGCTCTTCCGTGTACTGCAGTAACTTTCTGTAAGCCCAGGGCATCGATCACTTCATTCAGGAAGTTGATTCGTTTGTTCAGTGAGTCCATCAAAGTAATCTCCAGATTTGGGAATGCAATCTTCAATGGAAGCCCCGGAAATCCCGCGCCGGTTCCAAGATCAATAATTTTAAAATTCTGATCAGCCAGATCCGGAATCACTCGAATCAGAGAAAGGCTATCGAGAAAATGTTTTTTAATGACTTCTTCAAATTCTGTAATGCCGGTAAGATTCATGACTTTATTCTTTTCTACCAGCATTTCATAGTATTGTAAAAACTGTTCTGTCTGTTCGTCTGTCAGAGACACATGCAGTTCTTCCAGACCGTGTTTAAAGTATGTCAGATCATAACTCATGGGCTTATTTATCCTGTTTGCCTTTCTGTTTCTGCTGATAATGTAACTGTTCCAGATATACTAAAATGACAGAAATATCTGCCGGAGATACACCGGAGATACGGGAAGCCTGTCCAATGGAGATCGGCTGATACAGATTCAGTTTCTGCTGTGCTTCCATGCGCAGGCCACTAATCTGATTGTAATCAAAGTTTGGCGGCAGTTTTTTGCTTTCCAGTTTTTTAAACTGTTTTACCTGCTTAATCTGGCGCTTGATATATCCATCATATTTAATATTGATATTTACCTGTTCGCGGACATCTTCTGTCAGTTCCGGACGCTCCGGGTCTACCGGGGCAAGAATATCATAATTCAGTTCCGGACGGCGAATTAATTCTGCAAGTGTAGTACCTGTATTTAATGGCTGGCTGTTATACTTGGCCATTAATACCTGAACCGGGCCGGAGGCACCTAAATGTACATTTTCCACACGCTGTACCTCCTGCTCGATCAGCTGTTCCTTTTCCACTACGTAATCATAGCGTTTCTGCGGGATCAGACCTACGTCATAGCCGTGTTTTGTCAGACGCAGATCCGCGTTATCCTGACGGAGCAGCAGCCTGTACTCGGCACGGGAGGTCATCATACGGTATGGCTCATGATTTTCTTTTGTGACCAGATCGTCAATCAATACACCAATGTAAGATTCGGAACGATCCAGAATCAAAGGCTCTCTGCCCTTTACTTTCATGGCTGCATTAATTCCGGCAATCAGTGCCTGAGCGGCAGCTTCCTCGTATCCGGAACTTCCATTAAACTGTCCACCACTGAACAGACCGGAAATTTCTTTGAACTCCAGAGATGGATAGAGCTGTCGCGGATTGATGCAGTCATACTCAATTGCGTACGCATTCCTTACAATCTTGACATTTTCCAATCCAGGTACGGTGTGGTACATTGCGTACTGTACATCTTCCGGGAGGGAGCTGGACATACCACCGATATACATTTCATTTGTGTGAATGCCCTCGGGTTCAATAAATACCTGATGACGGTCTTTATCAGCAAATTTTACCACTTTGTCTTCGATAGACGGACAATAACGTGGACCGGTTCCTTCAATCATACCGGAAAAAAGTGGAGATCGGCTTAGATTTTCACGAATGATTTCGTGTGTTTTTTCATTGGTATAAGTAAGCCAGCAGCTTACCTGATCAATTTGAACATCATCCGGATTCGTTGTAAATGAGAAAGGTACAACTCTCTCATCACCAAGCTGTTCCTGCATTTTTGAAAAATCAACAGAACGTTTATCAATGCGGGCCGGTGTACCTGTTTTGAAACGGAACATTTCTACTCCATTTGCAACCAGGGAATCCGTCAGATGATTGGCTGCCTGCAGTCCGTTCGGTCCGGTGTGGTTGACTACATCTCCGTAGAGACAGCGGGCTTTCAGATAAGTACCGGTGCAAAGTACGACAGCTTTTGCATAATACTCCGCCCCTGAAAACGTTTTCACACCACGAATCTGTTTATCTTCCACCATCAGTTCGGTAACCTCTGCCTGACGCAGTGTCAGATGATCGGTGTTTTGCAATACCTGTCTCATTCTTGCACTGTAATCGGCTTTGTCCGCCTGTGCACGCAGGGAATGAACGGCAGGTCCTTTTGATTTATTTAACATTTTAGACTGGATAAAGGTGTGGTCGATATTGACACCCATTTCACCGCCTAAGGCATCGATTTCTCGTACCAGATGACCTTTGGAGCTGCCTCCGATATTCGGATTACACGGCATCATGGCGACACTTTCAATGCTGATGGTAAAAAGAATGGTTTCCAGTCCGAGTCGTGCGCATGCAAGAGCCGCTTCACAGCCTGCATGACCTGCACCAACGATACAAACATCATAATTTTCTTTTACAACTGGCATATATTTCTCCTTGTATATTGTTTCACAGTTCACACGCGCCATTCGCAAAAGAGCTCGCTTGCGAGCGATACTTCTTGAACTTGGTTCAAGAAGACAAACGTTTATGCTACTATTTTTGCTCATAAAAAGGCGCTCCCTTCATCATTATGTATCCAGATATTTCCTCATGAAAGCATGATCAATATCTGAATACATATGATGAGTGAACTGGTGCATTATTTGCCCATACAGAATTTACTGAAAATCTCATTTACCAGATCTTCACCGACAGATTCGCCTATGATCGTACCAAGTGTTTCATAGGCATTCATCATATCAATTGTAAAGAAGTCTTCCGGCATTCCGTCATCAATGCTCTGTAATACCATTTGCAGACTGCTCCTGGCTTCTGCCAGGGCATTTTTCTGGCGGATATTTGTGATATATACTTCATCGTTGAAGGACAATTTTCCACTGAAAAACATTTCTTCAATAAGGTTTTCCAAGGTATGAATTCCGGTATTGTTTTTAGCCGAAATAGAAAGTATTGGTTTATCCAGGTATTTTTTTAATACGTCTGCATCTGTTTTTGTATCCAGATCTGATTTATTCAGCAGTACGATGGCTTTTTTATCCTGAATGGCTTCAATAATTTCATGATCATTTTCATCCAACTCTGTGGAAGAATCAACCACATAAATAATGAGATCCGCTTTTTCAATATATTCTCTGGATTTGTTGACTCCGATTTTTTCGACAATATCTTCTGTATCACGGATTCCGGCAGTATCGATGACATTTAATCCAATGCCGCCAATCTGAATCTGCTCTTGCAGAATGTCTCTTGTTGTACCGGCAATTTCTGTGACAATGGCACGCTCCTCTCCTACCAGAATATTCAGTAAGGAAGATTTTCCGGCGTTTGGTTTACCGACAATGGCCGTGTTGATACCCTCTTTTAACATCTTTCCGTTATCGGAAGAATCCAGCAGTTTTTTTACTTTTTTATGGGCATCGCTCATGATCTCATGTAACTGCTCCGGATAGCCATCCAGTGAAACGTGTTCCGGATCATCCAGTGCGGATTCAATGAAGGCAATCTCATGCAGTACAACGGCACGTATGTCCTTTATTTTTTCCAAAACAGCGCCCTGTAACTGGCTGACGGAACTTTTTAAAGCCAGATCATTCTGGGCGTTGATCACATCAATAACGGACTCTGCCTGAGACAGGTCGATACGTCCGTTTAAAAAAGCCCGTTTTGTAAATTCACCAGGTTCTGCCGGTCGGGCTCCATATTTTAAAACTGTTTCCAGTATTTTTTTCATAACCAGAACACCACCATGACAGTCAATCTCGATGGTATCTTCGCAGGTGTAACTGCGCGGTGCTTTCATAATAAGCAGCATGACTTCATCCACTACTTCTTCACCGTCTGTCACATACCCATAATGGATGGTATGTGTCTCCATATCGGAAACCTTTCGACTTCCTTTTTTTGGACGAAAAATGCGATCTGCAATTTCTAATGCTTCGTCGCCGCTGATGCGGACAATTCCGATACCGGAATTTGACATGGCCGTTGCAATCGCTGCAATAGTATCAGTTTTCATATTCGTTCTTCATCTCTCAAACTAAATAAAAAATTTATGTTGCAGGATACTGTGATTCTGAGAAATTTTCCAGATCAGACTGATAAGAATCACACTATAAGTTTCATATATGGTAAAGCGGATATAAGCATCCTCCTTACCCATCGCTTAGTGCTTTACGCACTTGAAGCGGGGGAATGCTTATTCTGCGTTCAAATAGAGCACGGTTTGGTTGTAAATTACGATTACCAAAAGAGCATGCTTGAGAATACATTATGTATTTTATTATAGTATTTTTATTTCATAACGTAAAGAAAACTTTCAGAAAGACACTAACCGTGTCCGCCTTAGTGTCTTCTGAAAGTTTTTTAATTAAAATCAAAAATTACGGTCTCTTTAATGTAATTACAACGTGTCTGTAAGGCTCATCACCTTCGCTGTGTGTAGATACATAACGGTCATTCTGCAGTGCGGAATGAATCACACGTCTCTCAAACGGATTCATCGGTTCGAGAGATACAGGCTTTTTCGTGCGTTTAACTTTGTAAGCAATATTTTTTGCCAGGTTCTCGAGAGTATCTTTTCTTCTCTTACGGTAATCCTCAGTATCAAGTTTTACTCTTGTGTATGTGTCAGAGTGTTTGTTGATAGCGAGGTTTGTAAGATACTGAAGAGAATCCAGTGTCTGACCACGTTTACCGATCAGAACGCCCATCTCAGCACCTTTCAGTTCTACGTCGTATACATTCTCTTCCTCTGCGGAAGCGTTGATCAGGATCTCAACTTCAAGTCCCATAGCATCAAATACCTGGGAAAGGAAATTTCTGATATGATCTGCAACGGTATATTTTTTGCGGGCTTTGATTTTTGCCGGTTTACTGTTGAATCCAAGAAATCCTGAACTGCCTTTTTCCAGCACTTCATACTCGATCTGATCGCTTGTTGTTCCAAGTTCAACCAGTGCATTTGTAAGTGCGTCATCAACAGTTTTTCCTGTAAATTCGATAAAATCCATTACAATGCCCTCCCTATTTTGTATTTTTATTGTTGAAATCTTTTACAAGATTTGCTTTGGAAGCCATGCTTCCCTCTTTGTATTTCTTTCCAGTATCCTGTGTGATGTCTTTGTGTGAAACAGAAGCTGCTTTGTCAGCCATGGATTTATACTGGATGTTACGAGTGTTTACTTTTGCAGCGTTTGCAATCTCCTGACCTGCTACGCCTTTTTTCTCGATTTTCTTCTTATTCTTGGCTGCAGCCTTTGCCTGGTTCTCCTTGATGACTTTCTCAAGATCCATCTTGTCGAAGTGTTTGTTTAACAGGAACTGCTGTAAGCTTCGGATCACGGAACCTGCGATCCAGTAGATACCAACACCGACCGGAAGGAAAAATACGATGAAAACAGAGTATAAAGGCATCATATAGTTCATCATTTTCATCTGTCCGGCCATTGCTTCCTGCTGTCCGCCGTTTGTAGATGCCTGCGGCATGAGACGGATGTTCAGGAACTGTGTTAAAGCTGCCAGGATTGGTACCAGTAATGCGAGGAAAATAAGGAAATAATGTCCCTCGTGGAAACTTGTACTGATAATTGTCTTCGGAGAATATACAATATTGATTCCGAGGAAATTGTTAAAATGCTCTACAGCAGACTGTGTGCTTGCAATAACATCGGATAATCCACTGAATTTATCCTGCAATAAAGTCCAGTTACTGCTGGTACATTTGTAAAGCACGTCAATGATAGAGTCATGAGCCTGCTGGCTGCTACCTGAAAAGTTCAGGGTAATACCGCGGAATACAGAATTCTTTTCTGATACAGTAGTCAGGAAACTATTCATGGTATCCTGGTATCCATTGGTATTCATAATACCGGTTACAAGGCTGTCAAACGTACTTTTTACGTTTGTGATATATGCCGGTACATTGTAAATAACACGATAGAGAGCAAACAGGATCGGGAGCTGGATGACCATAAAGATACAGCTTCCGGAAGGGGATACACCGTATTTCTGGTAAACGGCCTGTGTCTCCTCGTTCATAGCCTGAACGGATGCCTGATCTCTTCTGTTTTTATACTTTTTCTGAATTGCCTGAATTTCAGGATTCATGATCTGTGACATTTTTGAGAACTTCTGCTGCTTGTAAGTAAGCGGAAATAAACAAAAATAAATAACAATCGTAAATACAATGATTGTCAGACCTACGTTCTGGATGCTTAAAAACTTGTCCATAAAAACGTAGATTGCGTTCATAAGGTAACCGAGTACCTTTGCGATTGGTCCTAAAATCTTACCTGAATTCTGTGTAAGTAAAAATAAGGAATCCATCTGGTTGCCTCCTATAATTATGGAACCGGATCGTATCCACCCTTAGAGAACGGATTACAGCGTAAAATGCGCCAGAGTGCAAGTAATCCACCCTTCCATGCACCGTACTTCTCCACTGCTTCCAACCCGTAGGTGGAACAAGTCGGATAATAAGGACATTTCGTGGTTTTCATCGGAGAAATATATTTACGATACCATTTTATTAAAAAAATCAATATTTTTTTCAATGTGATTCCATCTTCTTTTCTTTGGGGTTTACAATTTTCTGAAGATTTCCCAAGTGCAGCAATGCGGATTCGATTTCGTGATATGATGCGTTTTTTGCGCCTGCCCTTGCGATGACTACAATGTCCCAACCACTATGGAACATCTCTTCGTGCAGTCTGTAACTTTCTCTTACTAATCGGGTAATATGATGTCTTACAACACTGTTACCAACTTTTTTACTAACGGAAATTCCTAATCTGTTTCTGTCCGAGTCATTTTTCAGTGTATACATGACCAATAGTCTGTTTGCATAAGATTTTCCTTCCCGGTATACTTTCCGGAAGTCGCTGTTCTTCTTTAATGATTCTGAAAAATGCATGTTTTCTGTCCTCTGATCTCAAAACAATTTGTTTAAAGAGAAGAAAAGACCACAAACGTTGTGGCCTAGGCTGTTAATTTTTTTCTTCCTTTTAATCTTCTAGCGGCCAAAACTTTTCTTCCGCCTGCTGTACTCATTCTTTTTCTGAAACCGTGAACTTTCGCTCTCTGTCTCTTCTTTGGCTGATAAGTCATTTTCATCGTGATACACCTCCAATCTTCGTAGCATCATTTCCGATGATAGCAAATAATGTCTGACAAGTCAATAGAAATTTGAAAAGTTTTCAAAAAGCGTGTAAAATGCCCGAAAATCCATTTTTGCCCGTGCATGTACTCCTGTGCGGATATGAAGTTTTCATTGAAAAATGGCGCGATTTGAGTTATCATAGACATTGGACAACTATCCAGCGCATAATGAAATGAAAATGGATAGTGTAAATTGTTAAAACCGGCTCAAATCAGTTAGAGATGAAAAACAGAGCCGGAAAAAGGAAATGGAGCGTGTTATGCATCTGGTCGAAGAGAAATGGGATGAGATTCTTCTGACTGTGAAACGGGAGCATGAATTGACGGATATCTCTTTTAATACGTGGTTAAAGCCACTGCAGATTTTCGCAATTCAGAACGAACGCATCTATATTCTGGTGTCCAGTGAGCAGATGGGGCTTACCTATATTAATAGGAAATATTACCTTCCGCTGAAGGTTGCAGTGGCCGAGATCACAGGAACGGAATATGAAATTGAATTTGTTCTTCCGGAACAGGCGAAGAAGCTGAAAATGCCGCATCCGAGACGGCGTGCTACGACAGAAGAAGCGGAACGGTCAAATCTGAATCCGAACTATACATTCGATACATTTGTGGTGGGAAATAATAACCGGTTTGCCCATTCAGCGGCACTGGCTGTGGCGGAATCCCCCGGAGAGGTATACAATCCGCTGTTTATCTATGGTGGCGTGGGACTTGGCAAGACACATCTGATGCATTCCATAGCACATTTTATTCAGTCCACACATCCTGAACAGAAGGTTCTGTATGTTTCATCGGAAACATTTACCAATGAATTAATTGAAGCGATCCGAAATGGAAATAATACGGCAATGAGCCGTTTCCGTGAAAAATACCGCAGCATTGATGTGCTGCTGATCGATGATGTGCAGTTTATCATAGGAAAAGAAAGCACACAGGAAGAATTTTTTCACACCTTCAATGAACTTCATGTGGCCAAAAAGCAGATCATTTTATCCAGTGACCGGCCGCCGAAAGAGATGGAGACGCTGGAAGAGCGCATCCGTTCCCGGTTTGAATGGGGACTTTTAGCAGACATCGGAGCACCGGATTATGAAACCCGTATGGCCATTTTGCGGAAAAAAGAGGAACTGGATGGTTTTGCACTGGATGATGAGATTTTAAATTACATTGCGGTGAACATTAAGTCAAATATCCGGGAGCTGGAAGGCGCGTTAAATAAGCTGATCGCTTACGCGAACCTGGTGCAGACAGATATTACTATGGAGATCGCGGTGAAAGAATTGCAGAACATTATTTCCCCGGATAAGCCACTGGAAGTGACACCGGAGCTGATCGTGGAAGTGGTTGCGGAGCATTTTGGCATTACCATGGATCAGATTTTATCAAAATCCCGGAGTAATGATGTGGCAAAACCACGGCAGATTGCCATGTATCTGTGCAAAAATATGACGGATGCGTCCCTGGAGACCATCGGAAAAGCGGTGGGCGGTAGAGATCATTCCACGGTGGTGCACGGAATTAAGAAAGTGACAGATGATATCAGTGTTGATAAGTCTGTCGAACGGACGGTGATAACCATCCGGAAAAAGGTCAATCCATGCTAAAACAGGCTCTTTATGTGAGGAAAATTTCTGATTACAGGACAAAACATGAGAGCTTATCCACATAGTATACCCGGAATTTAACATATTATTCACAGCAAAAGAGAAAAGAATGATGGCAGTAATCCTCTTAACGTAAGGCTTTGCGGTGTTATACACTTATCGACAGTCCCTAAGACGATTACGACGAAAACCATTTATATATAGATATACTACGAGAAGTTATGATACCTGAAAGGAGTTATTCACATTATGAAGTTAATCTGTTCAAAAGCAAACCTGGTAAAGGGTGTCAGTATTGTATCCAAGGCTGTTCCGTCCAGAACAACCATGCCGATTCTGGAATGTATCCTTATCGATGCATCGGCAAATGAGATCAAGCTGACTGCAAATGATATGGAACTTGGCATAGAGACAGTCATTGAGGGAGAAATCGTGGAGAGAGGAATCATCGCACTGGATGCAAAATTCTTCTCTGAGATCGTCCGTAAACTTCCGGATAATGATGTTGTGATCGAATCCGACGATTCATTCCAGACAACGATTACCTGCGAGAAAGCAAAATTTAATATCGTTGGAAAATCCGGTGAAGATTTTTCTTATTTGCCATATATTGAGAAAAATGAGTCTATCAGCATTTCACAGTTTACATTAAAAGATGTGGTTCGCCAGACAATTTTCTCTATTGCAGATAATGATACAAACAAACTGATGACCGGTGAGCTTTTTGAAATCAACGAAAACCACCTGAGAGTTGTATCTTTGGACGGACACCGTATCTCTATCCGAAATATCGAGTTAAAAGAAAACTACAGCCCGTTAAAAGTAGTCGTTCCGGGCAAGACTTTACAGGAGATCAGCAAAATACTCACCGGCGAAGCAGAGGATATGGTAGATATTTTCTTTGCGGACAACCATATTTTATTTGAATTTGATCAGACAAAGGTTGTATCCAGACTCATTGAGGGCGAGTATTTCCACATTGATCAGATGCTTTCCTCTGCTTATGATACAAAGGTAAAAATTAACAAGCGTGAGTTTTTAAGCTGTATCGACCGTGCAACACTGCTGATCCGCGAGGGTGACAAAAAACCGATCATCCTGAATATTCAGGACAAAAGCCTGCAGTTAAAGATTAATTCTTTCGTAGGTTCCATGAACGAGGAAATTGAGATCGAGAAAGAGGGAAAAGACCTTCTGATCGGCTTTAACCCGAAATTTTTCATCGATGCACTGCGTGTTATTGACGAAGAAGAAGTTACTTTATACATGGTAAACCCGAAGGCTCCTTGTTTTATCAAGGATGACGCAGGTACATTCGTATACCTGATCCTTCCGGTTAACTTTAATGCTGCAACGGTATAAGGGAAAGTGGCAGGAATATTACAGAAAACAGACGCTTATTTGAGGAACCGTTTTGGGAGCCCATGTATATGAGCGGAGGATTGGAGAGAGACAGATGGAAAAAGTTATCATCAGAGATGATTTTATCAAACTTGGCCAGGCCATGAAGCTTGCCGGTATGGTTGGTTCCGGCGTGGATGCTAAAATGCTGATCCAGGATGGACAGGTAGAGGTCAACGGAGAAGTAGAATACCAGCGCGGCAAAAAGCTCCATGAAGGGGATATCATCACATTTAACGGAGAGAGTGTTCAGATCGGCAAATGATTATAAAATCACTGGAATTAAAGAATTTTCGCAACTATCAGGCTCTTGGCATCGCTTTTGATGCCGGAACCAATATCTTGTACGGAGATAATGCCCAGGGAAAGACAAACGTGCTGGAATCCCTGTATGTCAGCGGAACTACAAAGTCCCACAAAGGCAGCAAGGACAGGGAAATGATCCGTTTTGATGCGGATGAGGCACATATCCGCACTATCGTAGAAAAAAATGGTGTGGAGAACCGGATCGATATTCATCTGAAGAAAAACAGTGCCAAGGGAATTGCAGTGAACGGCATTCCAATTCGAAAAGCCGGAGAATTGTTCGGGATACTGAATCTGGTTGTTTTTTCTCCGGAGGATTTGAATATTATCAAAGACGGACCGGCGGGGCGCCGCAGATTTATGGATATGGAATTAAGTCAGTTGGACAGTATTTATCTGCATAATCTGACGAAATATCACAAAATTTTGCAGCAGCGCAACAAGTTACTAAAGGATATCCATTTTCGACCGGATCTGGAAGCAACGCTTCCGGTATGGGATGAGCAGCTGGTGCACTATGGGACAAAGATCATTCAGCGCAGACGGGAATTTTTGCAGGAATTAAATGCAATGGTTCGGGAAATCCATCAAAATATATCCGGAAATAAAGAAACCTTACAGCTTGTATATGAACCATCTGCAATGGCGGAGGAGCTGGAGGCACGCATGGATGAATCCCGCAGGAAAGACCTGAAAATGGGAATGACGTCTTACGGACCGCACAGGGATGATATTTCTTTCCTGATCAATGAGACGGATATCCGCAAATACGGTTCCCAGGGTCAGCAGAGGACATCTGCACTTTCACTAAAACTGGCAGAAATTGAGCTGGTAAAACAGTTGATCCATGATACGCCGGTGTTGCTTTTGGATGATGTGCTGTCAGAGCTTGACAGCAACCGGCAGAATTATCTGCTGAACAGCATCCATGATATTCAGACCATCATCACATGCACAGGTCTGGATGAATTTGTTAAAAATAGATTTCACATAAATAAAGTGTTTTTCGTCAGGGAAGGCACGATAGCAGAACAGTAGGAGGACAGGAATGAGTACAGAATACGGTGGAGATCAGATTCAGATTTTAGAGGGTCTCGAAGCAGTACGAAAAAGACCGGGTATGTATATCGGAAGTACTTCTTCCCGCGGACTTCACCATCTTGTATATGAGATTGTGGATAATGCCGTGGATGAGGCGCTTGCAGGATTTTGCTCGGAGATAAATGTAGCAATCAACGAAGGGAATACCATTACCGTTATCGATAACGGTCGTGGAATCCCGGTAGACATCAACCACAAAGCAGGAAAACCTGCAGTAGAGGTTGTATTTACCATTCTGCATGCAGGTGGAAAATTCGGTGGTGGAGGGTACAAAGTATCCGGCGGACTGCACGGTGTAGGTGCTTCCGTAGTAAATGCTCTTTCTAACTGGCTGGAAGTTCAGGTATGCAGAGACGGACACATTTATCAGCAGCGATATGAGCGTGGAAAAACGATGTATCCGCTGAAAATCGTTGGTGACTGCCCTGTGGAGCAGACCGGTTCCAAAGTAACTTTCTCTCCGGATGGAAGTATTTTCGAAGATACCGTATATGACTACGATGTACTGCGTCAGCGTCTGCGTGAGATGGCATTCCTGACCAAAAACCTGCGTATTGTCCTGACAGACAAGAGACCGGGACAGGAGCGTTCTGAAACATTTCATTACGAGGGTGGTATCAAGGAGTTCGTTCAGTATCTGAACAAGAGCAAAGAAGCTCTGTATGACAATGTTATTTACTGTGAGGGTGAGCGCGATGGTGTCTATGTAGAGGTTGCAATGCAGCATAACGATTCCTATAACGAATCAACCTTCAGTTTTGTAAACAATATCACGACTCCGGAAGGTGGTACACACCTCGCCGGATTCAGAAATGCCCTGACAAAGACGTTTAACTCTTATGCAAAGGCAAACAAACTGGTGAAAGAAAATGAAGCAGCACTTTCCGGTGAAGATATCCGTGAGGGTCTGACTGCCATCATTAGTGTCAAAATCTCTGAACCTCAGTTTGAGGGACAGACAAAGCAGAAACTTGGAAACAGCGAAGCACGTGGTGCGGTAGACAGTGTTGTAAGTGAGCAGCTTACTTACTTCCTGGAGCAAAATCCAACGGTTGCAAAGACCATCTGCGAGAAATCCCTGCTGGCGCAGCGTGCCCGTGAGGCAGCCCGAAAAGCCCGCGATCTGACCAGAAGAAAAACGGCTCTGGAGGGAATGTCTCTTCCTGGAAAACTGGCAGACTGCTCTGATAAAGATCCGAAAAACTGCGAGATCTACATTGTAGAGGGTGATTCCGCCGGCGGTTCTGCAAAGACTGCAAGAAGCCGTGCAACACAGGCCATTCTTCCACTGCGTGGAAAAATCCTGAACGTAGAGAAAGCAAGACTGGATAAGATCTACGGAAATGCCGAGATAAAAGCCATGATCACTGCTTTCGGAACAGGTATCCATGAAGACTTCGATATCACAAAACTGCGTTATCACAAGATCATTATCATGACCGATGCCGATGTGGATGGTGCGCATATCAGTACCTTACTGCCGACGTTCCTGTATCGTTTTATGCCGGAACTGATCAAACAGGGCTATGTATATCTGGCACAGCCGCCACTTTATAAGCTGGAGAAAAACAAAAAAGTATGGTACGCATACAGTGACGAGCAGTTAAATGCCATTCTGGCAGAAGTGGGACGTGATTCCAGCAACAAGATCCAGCGATATAAAGGACTGGGTGAGATGGATGCAGAACAGCTCTGGGAGACTACTATGGATCCGGAAAAACGAATCCTGCGCCGTGTCACCATGGATGAAGCTGCCACAGCAGAAATCGACCTGACTTTCACAACACTGATGGGCGACAAAGTCGAGCCACGCCGTGACTTCATCGAAGCAAATGCGAAGTATGTAGAAAACTTAGATGTATAGCAAGTGAGGAAAATTTATCCATGCTTTATGCTCGCATAAAAGCATGGATGAAGCAGACTGTGTCTGCGTTGCTATACGTTGTAATAGAATAAATGCAGTAAAGGAAAAATGACTTAGAAAAAGTGTATATCGAAACTGGAACAGAAAAACCACAAAGCGAGACGGTAGGACGATTTTCGTCATCGGAGTGAGCATAGCCCGCCTCCGTGAGTGTGTTTGAGCTTGCTGTTTTTGCAAGCGAGTTCGCGGAAGGAGGCGGAGATAAGCGGCGCAACGAAGATAGAAAATCGCCCGTGTCTGCGTGTGGTTTTTCTGTTCCAGTTTCGTAAAACACCTTGCAGTCATTTTTCCACAGCAAAGAGAGGAATATAAATGGACGACAAGATATTTGATCAGATCCACGACGTGGACCTGAAGAAAACCATGGAGAAATCCTACATCGATTATGCCATGAGCGTAATCGCATCCAGAGCCCTTCCGGATGTCAGAGACGGATTAAAACCGGTACAGCGCCGTGTTCTCTACTCCATGATCGAATTGAATAACGGACCTGACAAACCACACCGTAAATGTGCGCGTATTGTCGGTGATACAATGGGTAAATATCATCCACATGGAGACAGTTCCATCTATGGTGCCCTGGTAAACATGGCTCAGGACTGGTCTACACGTTATCCGCTGGTGGATGGTCACGGAAACTTTGGTTCTGTGGATGGTGACGGCGCAGCTGCCATGCGTTACACAGAGGCGCGTCTGAGTAAGATTTCAATGGAAATGCTGGCAGATATCAACAAGAATACCGTTGATTTCCAGCCAAACTTCGATGAGACAGAAAAAGAGCCGGTAGTGCTTCCTTCCAGATATCCGAACCTTCTGGTAAACGGAACTACAGGTATTGCTGTAGGTATGGCGACAAACATTCCGCCACATAACCTGCGTGAAGTTATCGGTGCTGTTGTAAAAATCATTGACAATCGCGTGGAAGAGGATAGAGACACTACCATCGAAGAGATTCTGGAAGTTGTCAAAGGTCCGGATTTCCCGACCGGAGGTATGATTCTTGGTACTGCAGGTATCGAGGAAGCTTATCGTACCGGACGTGGTAAAATCCGTGTGCGTGCCGTGACAGATATCGAGCCGATGCAAAATGGCAAAAACCGTATCGTTGTTACGGAACTTCCTTACATGGTAAACAAAGCCCGTCTTATCGAAAAAATCGCTGAACTGGTGAAAGATAAACGTGTGGATGGTATTACAGATCTCCGCGATGAGTCTGACCGTCAGGGTATGCGTGTATGTATCGAGTTGAGAAAAGATGTCAACCCGAACGTTATCTTAAATCAGTTATTTAAGCATACACAGCTGCAGGACACTTTTGGTGTCATCATGCTGGCTCTGGTCAACAATGAACCGAAAGTACTCAACCTGCTTGATATGTTGAAACATTACCTGAGACATCAGGAGGATGTTGTTACCAGACGTACCAAATATGAATTAAATAAAGCAGAAGAGCGAGCTCATATATTACAGGGGTTACTGATCGCGTTGGACAACATTGATGAGGTGATTGCCATCATCCGTGGAAGTCGTACGACACAGGAAGCAAAAGCAAAATTAATGGAACGTTTCGGTCTGACAGATGCACAGTCCCAGGCAATCGTAGATATGCGACTGAGAGCTCTGACTGGTCTGGAACGTGAGAAGCTGGAAGCGGAATACAAAGATCTGATGGCTCGTATTGCTGAGTTAAAAGCAATCCTGGCAGATGAGAAAAAACTGCTTGGTGTGATCAAAGAGGAAATTATGGTGATCAGTGCGAAATATGGTGATGACAGACGTACATCCATCGGATACGATGAGTATGACATTTCCATGGAAGATCTGATCCCGGTGACAAATACAGTTATTGCCATGACAAAGCTTGGTTATATCAAACGTATGAGTGCGGATAACTTCCGTGCACAGCATCGTGGCGGCCGTGGTATCAAAGGTATGGAGACTATCGATGATGATTATATCGAGGAGCTGTTTATGACAACATCCCACCATTATCTGATGTTCTTTACCAATACCGGAAAAGTATACCGTATGAAGGCTTATGAGATTCCGGAAGCAAGCAGAACAGCTCGTGGAACTGCCATCATTAACCTGCTGCAGCTGGCACCAGGTGAGAAGATCACTGCCGTTATTCCGATCAAGGATTACAGAGAGGGCTGGTATCTGTTTATGGCTACCAAGAAAGGTATTGTAAAGAAAACGGCCATCACAGACTATGCAAATGTCAGAAAGACAGGTCTGGCAGCCATTACGCTGCGTGAAGATGACGAACTGATCGAGGTTAAATTTACCGATGATTCACAGGATATTTTCCTGGTAACCAAATATGGTCAGTGTATCCGTTTCCATGAGACTGATGTAAGAAGTACCGGTCGTGTATCCATGGGTGTCATCGGCATGAGTCTGGCAGACGGTGATGAAGTAGTCGGCATGCAGCTCAATACTCAGGGTGAACATCTGCTGATCGTGTCCGAGCGCGGACTTGGAAAACGTACTTCCATCGATGAATTTACTGCTCAGAACCGTGGTGGTAAAGGTGTAAAATGCTACAAGATCACAGAGAAAACCGGAAATCTGGTTGGAGTGAAAGCCGTAAATGATGACAATGAGATTATGATCATCAATACCGAGGGCATTATCATCCGTATGAAAGTCAGCGATATCTCTATCCTTGGCCGTGTCACATCAGGTGTGAAACTGATCAACATGGAAGATGACGTTACGGTGGCAAGCATTACAAAAGTCAAAGAGGATGAGACATTAGAAGGCGAAGAAGCTGCAGAGGATGCGGAAGAAACTGACGCAGAGACTGCGACAGAGGCAGCAGCTGATGAGCAAAAATAATCTGCCGGAAAAACCATTTTCGGATACAGAAAATGAAGAAACATATGAACAGTTAGATCTGTCAGAGCTGATCTATGGCATGCCCATGGGCGAAGCAGATTTTATGCTGAATGAGGCGCAGGAGATCCAGTACAATGAAATGTGTCAGGAGTGCAGACAGGACTGCAAGCAGAGCTTTCGCTGTCAGGTGGTGGAATGCCCGAAATTCAGAGTGAGAAGAAGCAGGAAGAAAAAGTAAGGGTGTGTGCTTTAGCACAGAAAACTTAGGCTTAGAATCCTTGTTTCCACCAATAAAACAAACTAAAATGGCGTTAACCAAAAAAGATGAAGGAAGCGCAAAGGAGCCAACACCGGAAGGGTTGGCTCCTTTTTGACAATAAGCAGGAAATTCTTTGATCCATATGTATACCGTGAACCGATCGAGTTTGCATCCGAGGAAGATGCCACAAAATATTATCTGGCAAAATTAAGAGAGCAGATTATTTACGAAGGACCGGACAGAGTGGCTGCTATCGTTATGGAAACGATCACAGGTTCTAACGGTGTCATCATTCCGCAAAAGGGGTATCTGCCGGGTGTTCGTAAAATTTGTGATGAATTTGGCATTGTCATGAAGTGACTGTGTTCAAACTCCGGGTGGTTTTTGTATGTAAAAAAATTTTTGCTTAATAAAAGAGATAGTGCTATGATAGGCAAGGAAAAAATCAAAGACATTACAATTTCTGAAAAAGAAAGGCAACTACAATGAAACAAAAAGTAACAAAAGACAATTGGGAAGCTTTGATTCACTGGAATTTTGCCCTTGTGGGTGGATTTCTTGGAGCCTATGCGATTTTATTACATATGGGAAATTTCGGTTCTGCGCAGACCGGAAATATCATGGAGATGGCGGCATCTTTGGTATCCGGCGAGTGGTACGATGTGTTGCTGCGATTCCTTGCATTACCGCTTTTTGGTGGCGGAGTGGTGGTTTCGTACATTCTGACGAACCATACGAACATAAATATGCGTAAATTAGCCATTGTGGTGGATGCGGCGGGATTAGTGGCGTCCTCATTACTGCCGTTACAACCGGTGCTGGTTGGACTGTATCCGATCTTTTTCTGCTCTGCGTTTCAGTGGGGCGTGTATTCTTCAGCAAACGGATATAACAGCGCAACCATCTTTTCCAGTAACAACTTTAAGCAGGCAGTGCTTGGATGGACACAGTATTTTCTGACAAAAGATCCGGAATTTAAGAAAAAGGGTATTTTGTATACCAATACGGTACTCTCCTTTTTTATCGGAGCATGTTATGGTGCGGTAGCAGTCAATGCCTTTGCGGTGCGCGCGGCATATCTTGGCTTTGTGCCGCTGGCAACCGGTTGGATTCTGGTGGTAAAACACAGCATGGTCCTTGAATCGGAACGTCCGCAGGAAATTGCAAAAGAAGCAGTGACAGAACTGGAAGATGCAGAACTTCTGGAGGCAGAACAGAAGTAAAATACGAAATAAAGGTTTTTAAACATGGTATTTTACAAGACCAATTATGCGCAGGAACTTCAGGATGAAGGAATTGATACCATATTGAAAAAGTAACCGAAAACGGCAGTCTTAACGTTGTTTTGACTGTCGTTTTTTTATGAATTCGGAAGAAAGGCTCGTGTAAGTGAATGTCCAAAGAAAGCCCACGGTTTCCCGGAAATATAAATTGTATTGATTTTCAAATAATGCTATACTTTAAATAATATACAGTATAAAAGTCCTAGGGAGAATTATGATGAAAGAGATAAACGAAGTATGGGCCGGCTGGCAGCCCGAATCGCTGATCGGTGAGGGGGGATTTGGAAAAGTCTATAAAGCGCGCAAAACTTTATTTGGAGAAGAGACATGGAGCGCTATCAAAGTAATTCACATTCCAAATGATCCGGCAGAGATAGCAGAGATGCGAGCATCTGGTATGAGTGCAGCTAATATTCAGGAATATTATAAAGCAAGTGTGAAGCAGCTGGTGAACGAAATCAAGCTGATGGATAAGATGAAAACAGCCAGTCATATCGTAACGATAGAAGACTATGAAGTGGAAGAAGAGACAGAGACACTTGGCTGGACTATTTATATCCGAATGGAGCTTTTGACCAATTTAGCTACGCATATCAAAGAAAAAGGTATGATGACACCGGATATTATTCAAATGGGAATCGATATTCTGACCGGACTGGAGTTTTGCCATGAGAGTAATCTGATTCACAGAGATATCAAACCGGGCAATATATTTGTTTCTGATTTTGGCGAATATAAGATTGGTGATTTTGGTATTTCCAAGGAGATTGAGCGTACAAGTACGACGCTTTCACAAAAAGGAACGAAGACCTATATGGCGCCTGAGATCATAAGAATGGAACCATATGGAAAACTGGTCGATATCTATGCGCTTGGTCTGACTTTATATGAGATTTGTAACCATGGCCGTATGCCATTTTTGCCACCTTTTCCGCAGCCTTATTTCCCAATGGATCGGGAGAAGGCTATTTTGCAGAGGCTGGAAGGAAAGCCGCTCCCGGAGATTGCGGGAATTGGTCGACTCAACGATATTATTATGAAAGCGTGCGCATTTGATCCGAAGGACCGTTATCAGAGTGCAGCAGAGATGAAGGCAGACCTTCAGGCGTTGGCGAAGGAACAACCGCAGCCTCCAAAGCAGCCGGAAGAGTCAAAAGAAGCAGATATTGATAAAACGGTATATTCTGTCGGAATTGATAATTTAAATGATATTGAAAAATTTTTGAAAGGTATGAAAACAGGAGATAAACCAGACGATACACCGAAAGAGCCATCTTCTGTTCCGAAGCCGGAAGAACCATCCAAACCAGAGGAAGAGAAAAAATATAAAATAGATAAAGAACAGATTTTAGCATATGTATTGCAGAAATTCTGGGAAAACGAGGGGATCAGATTACAGGATGATTCTCTGACCCTGATGCGTGTACAGGAAGCTTGTGTAAAAGCCCAGGTTGTCATGGAAAAAGAAGGGGAATACCACATGGAAATTCCTTACATCACGATCACTGACGAAGGTGCAAAAAATCTGGATATGATGATTTTTGCAGAGAATCTGATTTCTTCTGAAGATGGGTCGGATAATTCGTCTGCAGGAGGAAATAAAAACGAGGATTCTTTGCAGCAGTTTTGTATTAATTGCAAAAATATAGCATACCTCTTTTTCCCGCATGGATATTTTTGCCCATCCTGCCATCAGTTGTTTTTGACAAAGGAAACAGAAAAAAGTCTGGAAATGAAAGAAATCTGGGATGATACCGTTTCTTTAGGTACACCGGAAGAAAGAGTGTTTTTCTATCGAAGACTTTTGAAAGTGGATGAGAATAGCGCACAGGTGCATTTGCGTCTGGCAGGAAGTCTGCAGGAGCTTGGGAAAAAAGCGGATGCATTTCAGCATTTGCAGGAAGCAGTGAAGTTAGACAAGCGGGATGCAGCGATTTATCATCAGCTTGCAAGTTATTACATAGAACAGAATGATTATCAGATGGCATTTAGTCATGAAGAAAAAGCATATGATTTGTGGCAAAAGGGACAGTGTACTATAAATTCTGTAGAAAAGATGATGTATCAGAATTTTGCACTTTATTATGAAAAGCAGGGAGATTCGAAGCGTGCATTTGAATTCCTGATAAAGGCAAAAAAAGCGGGATTACCAGTGGCAGCTGTTGATTCGCTGATTAAGAATTATCGGATTGGTCTGGCATATACCAGAGCACAGATTTCAGAGATTATTGAAGCGCACCGGGCAGATTTTGGATTTGGAAATAAGAAGAATCTGTCGGAACAGCCGAATAATAAAATCCGTGAAATGTTTGGAATTCCGGCAAATGAAATTATTTACCAGCATATATCACCGATGAAAGGCGGTGCAATGCGGGGAATGGTACTGGCAGCAGACAGATTTTACTTTTGTTCTGAGAAAGAACCGCAGGGATATTTTGTTATTAATTATATTCATTTATCATACAATCGTAACATTTCACAAGATGGAAAAAATATTGTGATTTCTAATGTTTTTTCCAAGAAGGCAGGTGCCACGGGAGATGCTGTGATCAGCGTGGGTGGCGATGCGGCAAACAGTATGCAGGTGCTGCAGGAAATTCAGCAGTTGTATACAGTGGAATAATAAAGGATGCAGGAAAACGTGAGCAGAAGGAAGTATAAAATAGATGCTTGTGTTGCCACAGATGTAGGCAGGATCAGAGTGCAAAATGAAGATAATTTTATTTTTGCAGGGCAGATGAATGAAACGGGAGCATCCCGTCTGGAGTTTTGGCGGGAGCTTGAGATGACACAGCCTGTAGTGTTTGGCGTTTTTGACGGCATGGGTGGAGAAGCATATGGAGAGAGAGCGTCTTTTCTCATGGCAGATACCTGTCAGCAATACCGGCTTCATGCCGGTTACCTAAAGGAAGATGCAAAAGCACTCTGTTGCATCGGAAATGAGCGTGTGTGCCGGGAAGAAGAACAACGTAAGGCGTCCATGGGTACAACGGCAAGTATGATTATTTTTCATGAAAACGCATTGATCTGTAATGTGGGAGACAGTCCGATTTTTTTATATCGAGGCAGAATGTTATATCCAATCTACGAAGAGCATACAGAGAGGCGATTGTATGAGCAACTTCATATGGGAGAGGCGCTGAATAAAAATCAAAAGTATCGTTTGCTGCAAAATATTGGAATGACAGAAGATGATCTGGTCATACAGCCTTACATCGATACAGTAGAACTTCAGGACAAGGATATTTTTCTTATTTGCAGTGACGGTCTTACCGATATGCTAGGAGAAGCTGAGATAAAAAACTGTCTGAACAGTTATGGAAAACAATGTGCATCCGAACTTGTTCGGCTGGCACTTGAGGCAGGTGGCAGAGATAATATTACTGTGATCTGCGCAGGGATCTCGCAACTGGAACAACAGCGGGAAGCAGAGGAGATATGAGATGGGAGATATGTTCGAAGATACATTTGGAAATATGGAAACGTCCCTGTATGAAGTGCAGGAACCAACAGGTATTCATGCATATTTGTTTGGGGAAACAACGGAAATTGTCCGTTTGCCGGTTTATCCGGAAGGTAAATATTTTTTCAATCATAATGAGGATTTGCTCTATATAGAAGGTTCCGATGAGAAGTGGCGGATTCATGCCGGAAAAGACAGCAGTTTTTTTATAAAGGATAAGAGCTTTCGTAAGTTGTCATTAAAAGACAAGACCATGACATTGGTAAAAACAGGAGATAAATTCCAGTTTTTCTACTGCGAATATGCAAATCAGGATAGTTTAAAATATCATAATTATTTTGTACAGGGTACAGAGAAAATCCGTGTCGGAAAAAATTCTGACAACGATATTGTTTATCATAATAGTATTATTTCGGATTATTCTTTTGCACTGCAAAAAAAAGGAATGGACTGGGAACTGTGTGATTGTAAGGATGATCTGTTTATTTATATTAATGGACGGCGTATGAACAAGAAATTGCTGGAACCGGGAGATATCATCCTCTTTCTTGGACTCAGGATTATCGTAGGGTATCAGTATTTTGCGATCAGTGACGGGAATATGCGGACCAGTGTGAATCATTCCTGCCTGTATCTGGTTGATTCTCCGGAGAAACTGGTGACGGGGCGTGAGAGTAGTGAAGAAAAACGTCAGGAGACATTTTTTAACCGTTCTCCGAGAAGAAGAATGCCGATGGAACCGCAGGAGATCCGATTTGAGGCACCACCGATGTCGTTAAACGGTGATAAAATCCCGTTGTTGCTCCGTATGGGAAGTTCTATGGTTACTTCAGGAAAATCATTATTGATGGGAAATTTCACATCCATGATTTCATCTGTAGTATTTCCAATCCTGAATTCTAAGTATACAGAGAAAGAAAAGAAAGAATACGAGGAGCGCAGACAGCAGAAGTATTCCAAGTATCTGCAGGAAAAAGAAAAGGAAATCCTGCTCGAAAAAGTAAACGAAGAACAGGTATTAAAATATAATTATCCGGGTGTAAACAACGTACTTGATTTCGCGGACAGCAAAATGCGTCTGTGGGAACGGCGAAATACAGATGACGATTTCATGAATATCCGCATCGGTTACGGAGATATGCCGATCCTGGCTGAGTATAATTATCAGAAAGAACGTTTTATGCTGGATGAGGATGAGCTGGAAAAGAAAATGTATGAGTTGATCCAGCGGCCGGTCGCACTGGAAGACGTACCGATCATGAATTCTTTCCTGGAACATCCTGTCTGCGGTGTCTCAGGTCCGAAAAAGAAGCGGATGGAATTTGTGCAGCGTCTGATCGCACAGATTGTCATGACACACAGTTATGATG
>Ga0129312_1000659_pt1 | contig 26516 bp, 24 predicted proteins | sample O827metagenome_FD_94434 | JGI IMG/M metagenome (GOLD analysis project Ga0129312, IMG submission 94434) | Orangutan group fecal microbial communities from Wisconsin, USA - O827 metagenome | ecosystem: Host-associated > Mammals > Digestive system > Large intestine > Fecal | place: USA: Wisconsin... | reverse complement strand
TCTTTCCCGAGCTGTGCATGGCGTATATCAAACGCATAAAGCAAATAATGCTTTACGATCCCCTACGCTACGGCGTACTATCCTCCGATGACCGATCTTCAATTGTTTATATAATACTCCCCAAGAATGAACTTTTCTACCGTTCAGGAAGAATCCATCAATGTATTTCTGCCACGCTTCGTATTCCTTATTTGTGATCTGCTTTATTTTGAGGATCCTCCGTAAGTGTACTATCACAGCAAGAGTTTTCACCATCCAGCCTTATAACCCAATCATTAAACTTTTCATCTGAGCCATCATATTTTGATTTCTGAATTGCCATTGATATCTGGGCAATGTCACTATGATAATCCGACAAACCAGATGTAACTTTCAATTCAACATATTGTACTCTGTCTGAAAATCCGTGAGCGGTCATTAGGAAGGGCTTATTCTCAATTGAATCATATATTTCTTGGTAGTCGGCTTTCATGCTTCTAAGAATTTTTTCAAACTGTTCTATGCGTTTTTGCGCATGAATTGTAAGTGAGACAAGCATGACTAATTCGTAACGACAGATTTTTCGTATAATTACCGGGTTTAATTGTGGCGTTACTTTAACAATCCCTTTAAACTCATCAGGGATATCTTTATGGGCCGCTTCTTTAGCAGCTACCATTAATGACTGTGGGTTGTGAAAGGTCCAATTTCGCACATCGAGAAATTCAGATAGAATTGCCGACACTTCTTCTGAGAGTGGTGACGAAATATACTTGTGTTTCTCCAGAATCTTGCGTAGATCTATGTATGAAAAAGAACTGCTCTGATGATCCGCTGTAAGTTTTAGAATCTCACGCTGTCTATAGAGGAGCTTATCATTAACATCATCATATTCTTTAGCGGAAACATATTTTTCTTGGATACTTTCCAATAAAGATTCTGCCTCAGACGCATACTCCTTATATTTTTCAAGATTGACAGTCATCCCGGATATTAACATCCCCAGCACAAGACATGCATCTTCGGCACAGGTAATACTAAACTGCTTGAATTGTTGCTTCGTTCCTCCAGACATGTTAAAGACCTCCTCCCATATAAACAGCCGGAACACCCCGACTTTCACAACTTCCCCCTCAAACGTCAACTTACCCTTCAAGCTGCAAAATCGGCGAAGGAATAGAAGGAATAATTAAATTGTATCAATCTCGATGTTTTTATGTCATACACACGGTAGTTGTTGAATGGCTTCAGAATCGCAATGATTGTCTTAATAATACTGAACGGTGTATAGAACTCGCCGCCCTTCACACCTTCGTAAGCAGCAAACTGTGCGATACAATACTCGTAAGTTCTGTCCAGAAGATCTTTGCCTTCCTCTGTATCAGACATGTCCATATTGATGAACAGATCGACGACATTGTCCAAATACTCATCACGATCTTCTTCAAAGCCTTAGCTTTCTACAATAAGTTCGTTATATTTTCCTTTAAATGCGCTGGAAATATAGCGATGGAAAATCAGTCCAATGATTACCTTTCAATATTCAGCGGCAGGGATATGTCCCCATAACACACAGGTAGCATCCCAAATTCGTTTTTCAAATCCAATGTTAGCATTGTTCTTTTCAGCTATTGTTAGTCCCTCTTTCTTAATACTTATTCAAATCAATATTTCCCATTTTCCATATCGTTTTCCATCTACTCTGCGAATATATTCCTTTTTCTGCAAGGACTCCATGATTCTTTTAACCGTACTGAGCGATTTTCCTATCTCTGCCACAAGCTCTTTTTGCTTTATTAACGGATTCTTGTAAATCAATTTCAGAACTGTCAGTTCTTCTAAAGTGCATTCCAAAGTGTCAAGTTGAGACTTTGGAACTTTAAGAATGACACATTGGAAATTATCATCCACATAGTCCACATGCATATATCTGTTTTTCAGCTCATATTCCGTTCCCAGAATTAAATTGCTGAAGAACATTTCCAAGAATTTTGTTGTAGCATGAATGCCATTTTGCAGATCGTTATAATTAGCTCTTACCAAAGCGTTGCGGAAATACCAAGAGTTCTTCTCAAAAGCATCGTTGTTTACTTTGAACCCGAATGTCTTCATGTATTTGATCATAAAAACCGCCGTTGCTCTGGTGTTGCCCTCACAGAACGGATGAATCTGCCAAATATCCGAAGCAAACTTGGAAAGATGTTTCACGCAACGTTCTATAGATAAGCCCTCATAAGGATACTGTTTCTCCGTAGCAAAATCATAATCAAGAGTGTCTTTGATACTGTTCCACGCTGCATAGGTAACAGTATCACCTTTCAGCACCCATTCTCTTTTTGTAATGTTATACTGACGAATCCGCCCGGCATGGGTAAATACACCTTCAAACAATCTGCGGTGAATTGTCAGCCATTCAGCCGGTGAAAACTGAAACGCTTTCTCGCCTAATAGTTTTGCAATTCTTGCAGATACAATATCTGCTTCCTTGGTATCGTTCTCAACTTCCATACGATCAGTACGTTGCTCGTAATAGCTCTGAATGCGTTTCTGCACTTCATCAATACTAATTTTTCCTTCGATATGTTCCTTGGCAGTATCTAGCAGATATGCAGAGGTCTTCAAACCATCTACTGCCTGCAAGCCGATTGCAGTCTGCCACGCTTCACTCTTTTCAATTTGACCAGGCTCACCTTGTTTGATATATTCTTCAAGTTCAAATTGCCAGTTTTTTTCTGCTGACATAGCTACACCTCGCTTCTTACTTAATACCCAATTCTAAAATAATCCAAATACGCCTTATACTTGTCCTGCGCTGTCAGGCAGGTATCTGTCAGATATCCTTTTTCGTTGTCCCATTCTTTCAATCCGCGATAATAAAACAGCTTCAAATTGTCCTCAATAATGAACGGAACGATACGGTATTTCAGGCACTCCTTAAACATGATCAATCTGCCTACACGACCATTGCCATCCTGAAACGGATGGATCCGCTCAAACTTCACATGGAAATCCAGAATATCCTCGAAGGTCTTTTCTTCTTTGACGTTATATTCTGTCAGCAAGGCCTTCATTTTATCGGCAACTTCTTCCGGAAGGGCTGTATCCCTGCCGCCGACTTCATTCGGGAGCTTCTTATAATCACCAACAGCAAACCAATCTTTTCTGGAATCACTGGTGCCGTTCTTCAAAGCCAAGTGAAGTTCTTTGATTAACTTCTCCGTCAGAGCTGCTTTTGCATGATCAATGATCATGTCAATGCAGCGGAAGTGATTTGCTGTTTCGATCACGTCATCCACATTCAGCACTTCTTTTTCCACACCGATGGTGTTGGTTTCAAAGATATATCTGGTTTGATCGTGGGTCAAGCGGCTTCCTTCCATATGGTTGGAATTGTATGTCAGCTCAATCTGCGTTTTATGATAAATCCCACCGAAATATTTACTTGCCTTTTGCTCTTTCAGAATATCCAAAAGAGTAATCGATCCTTCTTTTCTTTTATTGGTACGCTCCGGTTTTTCTGTGTTTTCCGGAATCTTCCATGTCTTACCGATAAGAAACGCACCGTTCACACGCCCCCGAGCGCAATAATTTCTAACACTGCGCTCTGACACATCCCACTTTTTCGCAATTTCAGCAACTGAAAGATATCGCATCTATTATCCTCCGTCATAAGTTCCATCAAAAAATCACGTTAATTTATTATATAGTATACCACATTATCGGCAAAAACATCAATAATATTTAAATGTAATCGTCACTTTTTTGCCGATAAAAAAATACTGCTTCCGGATATAGAAAGCCGGACTCCATCGAAAATGAAGTCCGGCAAGGTATTATCTATGTGCGATTTCTTCCAAATTGGCAGTAAGATTCACAAGGTTTGCAGGCAACATACTGTTATTCAAAAAGGAGTAGTCAAATTTTCGCATAAGCACCAACTTTTCTGCATATAAACATATCATACCGTATATTTTTTCTTCATAATATAAAACTTTCTACTGCAAAAAAGCTTCTTCTTTAGGCAGTTCTCTATCTCTTTGATACGTCTCAATTTTTTTCAAAAGTATATTCGCAATATAGCAATCACACCCACTGGTTACCATTCTTTTCTATTCCTGCTAAACTGCTCGATCTCCTCCTTTGTCGGAATTGCCGGGATCCCTCCTCTTTTCTGCACGCATAATGCTGCAACCCCATTGCCGTATATTGCACATTTTTTAATTTCATCCCATGTAAGCTCCTGAATGCTTTTTTTCTGCTTCAGGAATTCGCTTAAAAATCCGCCCCAGAAGGAATCACCGGCACCGGTCGTATCGATCGCCTGTACCTGAAAGCCCGCCACTATTTCCATCTTCCCTTTTGTGGCGATCAAAGCTCCTTTTCTTCCAAGCGTCACTGCGATCAGCTTGGGGCCGGCAGAAAGGAGCCGGTCAACAGCCTTTTTTTGATCTGTAATACCGGTGAGAAGAACGAGCTCCTCATCAGAAACCTTCATTATATCGGCAAAGGGGATCATGGAGCTCATTTCACTGATCGCGGTGCTTTCATCCTTCCACAGAGAAGCTCTGTAATTCGGATCATAAGAGATAACGGCTCCCGCTGCTTTTGCGATCTTAACTGCTTCCTTTGTCGCTGTTTTAGACGGCTCGTCCGTCAAAGAAAGGGAGCCGAAGTGGAATATCTTACAGCTTTCCAGCAGGCCTCGATCTAACTCCTCCTTACAAAGCTGCGTATCAGCACCGGGCTTTCTGGAAAAGGAAAACCTGCGCTCTCCATTTTCCGCAATTTCTACAAACGCCAGTGTTGTAAAAAAACGTTCGTCCTGAATCAGATATTTTGTTCCGATCCCTTCCTCCTCCAATGTCTTTTTCAGGAAATTCCCATGCATGTCCGTGCCGACTTTACCGATAAATTCTGTGTGATAACCTGTATGTGCCGCCACGGTCAGAAGATTGGCCGGTGCGCCGCCCGGATTCTGCTCAAACAGCTTTCTTCCGTCTTTACTTCTCCCGGCTTCCGTAAAATCGATCAGAAGCTCTCCCAAAGCGGCAATATCAACATTTTTTTCCATAATTCTTACCTCCTAAAAGCGGGCGTTTTCTCGACTGAGATAATAACATAGTCCGCTGCATCCGTGCGGAAACAGCCTCTGCTTCATTTCATGAAGGTATTCCGCCTCGGTATCTGTATTTTCCAGTATCTCTCGGGCTATCCTAAGATTATTTATATCCTTTTCCATAAAATCCGCATAGTTTCCACGCCCCACAAGCTTTAAATGTGTGATCCCCGCTTTTTGAAGCTGATACAGTGCACAAAGACCGCATCCCGTTTCACCGCAAAGATACCCCTCCGGGTCATATTTTTGTTCTCTATCGTTTGAACTGCATTCCCGGCAGTTTATATCCGAACGGTTTCCCCCGGTCTCTTTTTTAATCTGTCCCAGCTTATACGGTACCCGGCACAAATGCCCTAACTCATCACAATGCAGGGAATTACAGAAGGCTCCGGAAAACTGGCAGAGCTCATTTAACACGAAGGCTTCAAATTCACGGATCCCGCAGCCTTCCTGCTTTCTTTCCTGCCGGATCACAGACTCCATATCTGCAAAGCTGTTTTTCCGGTGAAAGATCAGACGGCGGATATCCAGCCCTTCAAACACCTCCAGCATCCGGCTGTTCACCTCCGCAGTTTCTCCGCTCAGATGAAGCTCGCATCGGATCCCATGCTCCTTCATGTATACCAATAACGCCGGATCTGCAACGATAAAGCTTGAAAAGCCAAGCTCTCTGCATCGGCAGATGATATCCGCGATCTCCGGGTACTGCTCTGGTATATAATAAAGAGAATTGAAGGTAAGATGTACCGGCCTGCCATACTTTCTGACCAAGGCCGCAAGAATCCTTAATTCGCTTTCCGACCCGATCTGAACGTTGACACCAAGTACCTCTCTCCGGTTTAACGGCAATATCGTCCCATATTTTCTATTCCATTCATACGGTACATACCCGCAGAAAAATTCGTCTGCACCTGCACGGACATACCTGACATATTCATCGACGGAACCAAGTCCTGCTGTGATCTTCATGCTATTTCTCCCGAAAATGTCTTGTGTTTCCACCGACCTCTACTACAATAAATTCACCACGACCCGGTCGATTCCCTGAGCTTTCCACATTTTAGGATCCATAAGCCCGGAAACTGCGTTTTCATCTAATGCAAACAGGGAATTATACCGGCCCAGCAGCTTAAGATGCTTCGGGTATAGGAATACCTTATTCCCACAATATCCGATGCAGGATCCCGGCAGCTCCTGTCTGCCACGTTCTTTGTTTTTACATACAGCATACAGCGTACAATACTGGGATGAATTTGTCTGGTAAAACGGAACATGGATGCTGTTCTTTCCTTCAGGGAGCTCTTGTTCATAACCGCAGGATTCCCATTCATATCTCCGGATTCCAAATGTATCCAGAAGATATTTCCGGTAAAATTCCGCGTTCAGGCTGTTTTCCCGAAGTAATCCCTTATCTCCCTGCTTATATCTCATCCGTGGATCCTTTTTTCTTTTATTCAGAAGTATCCCCATACAGGGCTGCAGAAATTTTCCTCTTTGATTCAGAAGCTTCAGCATTCCCCAGTCATTTGCGACGATCTCAAGAGTGGATTTTCTGGCTTTGCACCATCCTGTCAGCTGGTCTAACAGGTTTTCTACCGGCTCCAGCATAAATTCCCGCAGATAGGAGGTTGTGATCGTCACCGCCAGATCATCACGCTCGGCCTTTTCTAAAAGCTTAAACAACAGCTCCTTCTCCGGAAACAATAAATGGCAGAACGCATTTCCCACATAGATCCTTGTCGGTGCCGGGAGCTGTTTTCCAAGCCTCTCTGCCTGATTCCTTCTCCAGTACCATGACATGAAATCGCAAAACTCCATAGACAGATATCGTTCATAGAGCTCGGGGCGATCCAGCTCGACGGCATATTCCAAAGCGGCCTTCGTTTCTTTCACAGCAGTTTTTCCTGTTTTCGTAAACAGAGCTTCGCCGCATCGTGCTTCCTCACTGCGGATTTCCCCGAAGCATCCCTTACCGGGGTCGGCTTCCACAAATCCGTCCTCTCCGAACCATTCCTTTTTCTGCTCCTCCAGATCCTCTGCAAACTCAGTATCCAGCTCTGCCGGATAGTCCGTCAATACCTTAGCTAGCTCTCCGTCCTCACACTCCAGCTTGAGCCGCACATATCTGTCGTATTGTAATATCAGCTTTGCTGCACACTCCCGGTATTCCTGTTGGTCCACAAACACGGAATAAACAAACACCGGGATCCCGATGGAATCATCGATACGCATTTCTATCTCAAAGGCTTCCACGAGCACTTCGGATCCTCCATAAAAACAGATCCGGAAGCTTTCCACTCTCCCGAGTTTTTCCTCCATGCGAAAGCTGAATCCGTTCTCGGCAAGCTCAATAAGCCGTATCTCGTTGCCGTCCGCAAAGCCTGCTGCTAATCCAAAGGGGATCATGAACACTCCGTTTATCTCTCTTTTTTCTGCCATCTTCCTGCCCTCTGATAAAAAGATATCTTATATTTATGATACCCGCCCCGATATCTATTTATTGTTTTACCATTGCTCAACGTGTAAATCAATCCTGAATTGTCGTGAGCACTGCCTTATGATATACCTTTTTGCCTTTGCGGATCCGGATTCCTTCTTCAAGCCGGTTCTTTTCGATCCTCGCATCAAGTGCATCAACTTTTTCCCCGTCGATAGAAACACCGCCCTGCTGGATCAGTCTTCTCGCTTCTGTTTTGCTGGCTGCCAGCCTGCATAAAAGCATCAGCTCCGTTAAGGCTATGCCGTCTGCCGGAACTTCTTCCTCTTTAAGCGCAGTTGTCGGCATGCTGCTGTCATCACCGACACCGGAAAACAAGGCACGCGAAGCCTCTTTCGCCTTCTGTGCTTCCTCCTGACCGTGAACCAGATTTGTCAGATCATAAGCCAATACTTCCTTCTTCTCATTGATCCTGCCTGCATCCCACTTTTCCATCTCCTCAATCTCCTCCACCGGGATAAAGGTGAGCATACGCAGGCATTTCATTACGTCTGCATCATCAATATTTCTCCAATACTGATAAAACTCGAAGGGAGAGGTTTTATTCGGATCAAGCCATACGGCTCCCTTGGCCGTCTTTCCCATTTTTTTTCCTTCACTGTTCATAAGCAGGGTGATGGTCATGGCAAAAGTGTCATCTCCGGTCTTTCTGCGGATCAGATCTGTTCCCGCCAGCATGTTGCTCCACTGATCATCACCGCCAAACTGCATATTACAGCCATAATTGTTGTGAAGATGCAAAAAGTCATAGGCCTGCATGATCATGTAGTTGAACTCAAAAAAGCTGAGTCCGCGTTCCATCCTCTGTTTGTAGCACTCGGCCCGAAGCATGTTATTAACGGAAAAGCATGCTCCCACATCGCGAAGCAGCTCAATGTATTTCAGATCCAGAAGCCAATCCGCATTATTTACAACGATTGCTTCATCTTCCCCAAATTCAATAAATCTCTCCATCTGCTTCTTAAAGCATTCACAATTATGGCGGATCGTTTCTTCGTTCATCATGGAACGCATATCTGTTCTTCCTGACGGATCTCCGATAAAGCCTGTTCCGCCTCCCAGCAATACGACCGGCTTGTTTCCGGCCATCTGCAAACGCTTCATCAGGCATAATGCCATGAAATGTCCTACATGAAGGGAATCTGCGGTCGGATCAAAGCCTATATATCAAGTCGAACGTCCGTGAGACTTGGCGCGTGATTCTGGTCAGCAAAGCTGACATATTCCATACAGAATCACTGCGCATCCTCGCGGAGCGTTTATCTCAGTCGGAGATCCACCTCCCACTGAGACATATTTGCTATTGCTCACCACCAAAGAGGTGGGAGTCTTCCCGACTGAGATAAAATTTTGCACCCCCGTTATTGATGAGCTCTCTGATCTGCGGCTCATCTGTAACCTGTGCGATCAATCCTCTTGCCTGTAATTCTTCGTAGATCTTCATAAATAAACTCCTCCCCTTTTAAAATTATAAAGAATGTGACTTGGCACATTCTCGCGCCTCGCGCGGTCGCTTGCGACAGTCTACATCTTCGCGCGAGTGCGCATCTTTGGCACTTCAGTGCCTTTTTATGTGACAGGGAATTCTTCGGAATTTCCTGTCACATAAAAAAAGTCCTCCGCCCCGTTCAATTCGGGACAAAGGACGATTCTATCGTGGTACCACCTTTATTTGAGTATCTTTCACAAAATACTCCTCATTGTGTGCAAACACACACGCAACGCTGTATCGGGCGTCCCCGTCTGACCCTACTTGATCTCCGTTCGGGCAGCAGCTCCGGAATGTATATAGCCTTCCTTATTTGATTTCTGGAAGTGTATCATAAACAAACATAAAAAGCAAGTCATAAAATGACACAACTGTGTCTTTATGTCAGAGATCCTACTCTTATTTTACAACGACACGTTCAAAATCAGATGCCGGGTGCTTGCAGATCGGACAGATAAAGTCCTCCGGCAGCTCCTCTCCCTCATATTCATATCCACAGATCCGGCAGCGCCATACAGTCTTCCCTTCCTCTGTTTTTGCTGTCGGCTGCGGTGCGGGCTTGATATGGCTCTGATAATATTCATAAGTCACCGACGGAATATCGCTTAAAACCTCCATATCGGTTATCTCGCCGATAAACATCGTATGGGATCCGAGATCCTCTGTTTTTTTGACTGTTACAGAAATGTATGCATTTGTACCTTCTGTAATATAGTAGAGTCCGTTCGTGCCGCGTTCACACTTATCAAATGTCTCAAACTTATTCACATCCCTGCCCGACTGAAAGCCGAAGTGCCTGAATAGTTCAAACTCCGCCTTCTGGCTCAAGATCGACACGGTAAATTTTCCGGTCCGCAAGATCATATCATGTGTATGATTTGCCTTATTTACGCAAATACTTAACTGATTAGGTTCGGATGCGGCCTGTATCGCTGTATTGATGATACATCCGTTATCCTTTTCTCCTTCTCTTGCCGTCAGCACAAACAAGCCATAGCTTAACCGATACATTGCTTTCTTATCCATAAGGAACCTCCTTTTTTAAGTCGAACATCCATGAAATGTAATGCGGAACAATCCGGTATCATCATTATATCACATTATTAGTGATAATGATAACTATTTTCTTGAATTACACAGGATCTCCGCAATTTCTTCTGATAATTCCAAAAAACCGTTCTTACTCCACATCCGATACATGTTATAGATGGAACCGGCATAGGCACTGAGGCTCAGGATCTCCTTTCCGGTGCCGGAGCCCGGATCGACCCATTTCCGGATCAGATATTCCGTTATCTTTGCCAAGAACAGATCTCCCATTCCGGCAGCGATCAACGCGTCAATAAACTCGCGCTGTGAATATAAGAAGCGAAAGCAGTGGAGTGCATATTTTTTATCATAAAAAACGGTCTGTTCCGTTTCTTCTGCCTGATAGAGTTCCATGATCCGGCTTATATGCTCGATCAGAATATCCTCTAATGTGTCATAATTTCTGTAAAATGCCATTCTTGAAACGCCGGCCTCTGCCGTAATATCTGAAACTGATATAGCGGAAAAGGGTTTTTCACCCATAAGCTTTAGCAAAGCTGCATACATATCCCTTTTGACCTGAAGGTTTGACTTACTTATCCTTTTTTTCATGATCCTTGCTCCGGATAAACTATTCCTTGTAGAAATATTGAAATATTCCCACTTAAGTGTTACAATCTGTAATATCATTATAAAGCATTTCGCAGAATTATACAATCTGACATTTCACTAATTATTATCTTGAATGAATTATTATCTTGAATATGGAGACGATCAATATGAAAACAGCCGTCATGACCGATACAAACAGCGGCATCACCAAAGATATCGCCGGGGAACTGGGGATATATCTAATCTCTATGCCTTTAATCATCAATGACACAACTTATTATGAAAATGAGACCATAACGGAGGAGGAATTTTTCCTTGCTCTTTCCGGTGATAAACATATCACCACCTCACAGCCCTCTCCCGGCGATGTGATGGAGCTGTGGGATCAGATACTAAGCGAAGGCTTCGATGAGCTCGTATATATTCCAATGTCCAGCGGCCTTTCCAATTCCTGTGCAGCCGCTATGGCTTACGCCGAGGATTATGAGGGCAAGGTCGAGGTTATCGACAACCACCGCATTTCCGTTACCTTATACGAATCTGTACTTCATGCGAGAGAGCTGGCCCTTCGGGGTGCTTCCGCAAAGGAAATAAAAACCGAATTAGAAAACGATGCCTACAATTCCAGCATTTATCTGGCCGTTAACACCTTAGAGTATCTTAAAAAAGGCGGGCGGATCACACCGGCCGCGGCTCTTGTCGGAACGATGCTGTCGATCAAACCGATCCTGACGATACAAGGTGAAAAACTGGATTCCTATGCCAGATCCCAAGGGCCGATGAAGCGGGCGGAGGAGAAAATGATCACGGCGATCCGCTCAGATCTTGAAAAGAGATTTCCTCATCTCGATGCCTCAAGGCTGCACATCGGTGCTGCCGGTGCCGGACTTACGGCGAAACAGCAAGAGGAATGGGTAACTCTGCTTCACAGCAAATTCCCAGAAGCCGATGTCTTCTACAGTCCGCTTTCTGCCAGCATCAGCGTTCACACCGGCCCCGGTGCGGTAGGTGTCGGTATCAGCTTCCGATAATAGATCGGATAAAGTGTTTTAAGGAGGAATCAATATACTATGTTTCAGATCTTTGTTGACTCCGCAGCCAATCTTCCGGCTGTGATCGCCAGACAATATAACATCAATGTCATCTCTTTTGTAAACCTCATTTCCGGAAAAGAGGTCACCTGCTATGACCCAAATCTTTCGCCGGAGGAAGAACGGCAAAAGGGTACTGAATTTTATAATGCCATGCGTGAGGGCTGTGACATTAAGACCGGTCTTATCAGCACCGCAATTTTTGAAGAAAAATTTAAACAGGCATTACAGGCAGGTCAGGACGTATTGTACTTTTCCCTGAGTAAAAATATCAGTGGGAATTTTAACTCCGCAAGACTTGCAGCAGAAGAATTGTCCGATCAGATCGGAAACGGATGCAAGCTTCGACTGATCGATTCCCTGAACGCTTCCCTTGCTCAGGGTATCCTTGCGATCTATGCCAGCATCCTGCGCGAAAACGGTATGTCCGTCGATGAAACGGCAGATTATCTGGAAGCCTGCGTAGGAAAAATGAACGGGATCTTTACGGTAGGAGATCTCAAATATCTCTCCCACACCGGGCGGATCAAGGGAAGCGTGGCTTCCATCGGAAATGTTCTTAAGATCAAACCGATACTCCGGGGAAATAAAGACGGCTATATCGTTTCTTATAAAAATGTCCACGGCCGTAAATCCGCCTTAAATACACTGGTCGATCTTGTCTGTAAGAATATCATAAAGCCTGAGGAGCAGATCATCGGCATAGCCCATGCGGATGCATACGAAGAATCTCTCTATGTAATGAACAAGATCCAAGAACGGATCAAGGTGCGCGACTTCATCAACACCTCCTATGACTTCTGCACCGGAAGCCATGTCGGCCCTGATACGATCGCACTTTTCTTTATCGGAAAGGATCGGGAGCTCGCACAGGCGTGATCCGGCAAAAGGTCTGTCGTGCCCCACGATATTTCGTATTTAACTGAATCAAGTAAGTCCCCTGCTTCAATTGCGAAAAGCGGATTGCGAATATCCGCTTGACCTACTTGAAGCTTTCGCCGAATACGATTATAATAGTATTCGGCATTTCAGCTTTGAAGCCCGAATATGGGGAAATTAATTCAAGAAAAGGGGAATTTACTAAATGAATCCAAAAATGACAGAACAATTAGACCAGCTTTTTCACCTCTGGGATCGTGGTCTGTGTCCCGGTGCACAGGCAGTGATCCGGCAGCATGGAGAGACACTCTATGAAAAATACTTTGGCTATGCCAATCTGGAACATGAGATCAAGATCAAAGAAGACAGTATTTTCCATGTTGCATCCATTTCAAAAGAGTTTACCGTATTGGCGGTACTTCTTTTATGGAAGGACGGAAAGCTTGATTTAGATGATGATATCCATAAATATCTTGCTGAGTACATCAATATTGACACGCCGATCACGATCCGCCAGATGATGAATAATGTCAGCGGTCTCCGCGACCAGTGGGAGCTGTTATTCCTGCGCGGCATCACCATCAACGATCAGATCACGCTGGAAGACATCAACAAGACGATCTCACTCCAGACAGGATTAAACTTTGAACCGCAATCCCAGTATTTATACAGCAATACCGGCTTCCATTTACTGGCTCTGCTGGTTGAAAAGCTGTCCGGAATGAAGTTCCCGCAGTTTGTGAAGGAGCATATCTTCACGCCTCTCGGAATGACACATTCCTTTGTACGGGAAAGCTATACCCAGATCGTTCCGAAGCTTGCCTATTCCTATGAGGATCTGGGAGACAGCAATTTTTACTATCACCCATTAAACTATTGCCTTTACGGACCGACCAGTGTAAACAGCTGTGCTTTAGATCTTTGTAAGATCTTAGACGAATATATCCATCCGGATAAGATCGATCCGGAGATCATCGACATAATGAAAACTCCTGCCATTTTGAGCAACGGAAAACCGTCAGAATACTGTGCCGGACTGAAGACACACAAGCTTCATGGTATGGATGTTTTTGAACATAGCGGAGCGGACGCTGCTTATCGCGGAGAAGTTTACTGTATCCCGGAAATAGAGCTTGAGATCGCACTGATCAGCAACACGACGACCTACCCTATGGGCAAGCTGGCCGATCAGGCTGCCTGCATCGTCCTTGATCTGCCGGATTGCACACAGCCGGAAATTCCGGAGCATACCTCAGTACCTGCACGGAGTGGTTTATTTGTTACCTCACTCCCGGCAGATCCGCTGCTGGTGGATATTTTTGAAAAAGAGGGCAGCCTGTTTGTGAAAAAGCTGTGGTGCGATACCAAGCTTGTGCCGGAAGCAGATGGCGGTTACCGCGTCGGCACCTTAGACGAAAAGATCTATTTTACCGATGATGGCATTTTATACCAGCTTCCTAAGGGTGTTGTTACCTTAACACCGGCCACACCGGCAGATCCTGATCTTTTTAAAGAAGGTAAATACTATAACGATGAAACCGATTCCTATATAACACTTACAAAGACAGGAAACACCTGTGAGCTTTGTTCCGATCGTTTTGGCAAAACCGTGCTTTACACCGGAAAAACCGGTGACATCATGTTTTATATGGATGTAGAATTTACCATGTATGTGAAGCCGGACGCTGATACTCTCATTATGGACGGCGGCAGGATCAAACATATCAAATACAAAAAAATGTCAGAGTCAAGCTTCGGTTAAAATTGAACGCCCGTTGGACTCAATGTGTGATTCTGGCCGCGGAGCATTAATCACAGGCAGCGGTACCAGTTATGTTCTGGCCGCTGCCTGTAGATCTTCTTATCCCTGTCATCATCATTAAGGAGCTTATTGCCTGTTCTGAAGAAAGCACTCTATAGAGTAGATTTGTATCATGACATTAAGCGGATATTCCTAACGGATTGTTTCAGCAGCCCACTCCGTGACAGATCCATTCGTTGCATCAATCGTGAAGTCATATTCCATTCCATTGTAGATGATCTTACCTTCATATTCCGGGCGTCCATCATCATAATCCAGCTTCCATTCATAGATATCTTTTTCTGTCGCACCGGTTACACGGCTAAGGACTGTTTTCTTTGCATCTGCCTCCCTGACCGTGATGTTATTCCTATTTGCGCCCGCTGTTTTTTCTTCATATCCGGAGCTGATGACTTCTCCGGTATTTGCTGCAATTTCATAGTCATACTTTGTGCCGCCGGCATACCATTCAATTTCATACACCCTGCGTCTGTCTTCATATTCCAGCCTGGACTTGGTGATCGTGGCATCCGCCGCATTCACTCCGGCATGTTTCAGTGCGATATTCTGTGCCGCTGCTTCGTCGATGATTCCGGTATCCGTTACGGTCTTTTTCGTAGCAGGGGTTGATAAAGCGGAATCTGTTCCCTCCGCCTGTTTCGGGGCTGGAGCAGATACAGCAGAGTCTGTTCCCTCCGCCTGTGGCTGGGAATCCGGGGCATCCTTTTCATGTCTGCTCATTTCCATGACACTCCCTGTTTCTGCGTTGATCGTGTAGGCATAGGCAAGCTCCCCAGAAGTAAACTTTACCTTATAGCAAGACACTCCCGCCACCTCACTCAATGTCGTAGTGGAAATGTCCGCAGACTCTGTTCCAATATTAGCTGCTTTTAGTGCCGCTTCCTGTGCTTCTTCCATACTGATCATTTGTTTCTGATCCGGCCCCTGCTCCTGGCTGATTTGCTTCTGCATAGTTGTTGCTATATTATCTCTGCACCCGGTCAATGCCATTGCAAGAACAAGTGCCGCACCGGTTAAAATCCATTTCTTTTTCATAATCTATCTTCGCTCCATTTTGCCTTCCAGCTTATGCTTTCTTACGGTCAGCGCGGCAAGTGCGCAGACCTACTGAACAGTTACAAAGATATACCGATCAATTCTCTTGGTAAACGCTCAATGATGTCCACATCCAATTCAGTTTTGTTTAACTTGATCCCCGGCCTTCGTATTCTCCATCTGGGCCTTCGCCTTTCTTGCCACTTTTCCCGCCGTGCTGAGCGTACTGCCGCGAACGATCATTCCGTTCCCGAATTGTCTCCGTATGTTATCCATCGTTTCATCAATCTTTTTTTGCTTTTCCCGCTTTGAAGTATCCTCAAACATAGAGAGCTGTCTGTACTCACCCTCGGTAAGCTCCGTAAGCCCCATCCCGATCAGGCGCAGCGGCTCACATCTCCAGCATTCATATAATAGCATTTTGACCTGCTCAAAGATCTCCTCGGTAATGTCCGTCGGATTCTTTAGCTTTTTCTGGTGGGATCTGGTCTTAAAATCCAGAGTCCGGTATGTTACCGTCACGCAGCTGCATTTTTTACCGTCACGCCTCATTCTGGCGGCCACGACATCACATTGCGCCAGAAGCAAGGAGAAAGCCTGTTCGTAAGTTACAATGTCTTCCTCCACCGTATTCTCCGCACTGTAGCCCTTTGCCTCCTCCCGCTCGCCGCGCACCGGGGAGTCATCGATGCCATTTGCATACAGATACAGCTGATGTCCGTTCTTATCTCCTAATATCCGCTGTATCTCTGTCTCCGTGCAGTGGGCCATCTCACCGATCGTTCTGATTCCTGCCCGAAGAAGCTTCTGCTCCGAGGCCTTTCCGAGAAACAAAAGATCACGCACCGGAAGGGGCCACATTTTTTCCGGTATCTCCTCCGGAAAAAGTGTATGCACCTTATCCGGCTTTTCAAGATCTGAAGCCATTTTTGCCAGAAGCTTGTTCGTTGCAACTCCCACATTGACCGTAAAGCCCAATTCAGTCCTGATCCGATCCTTGATCTCGAAAGCAAGTGCCACCGGATCGGGATAGATAAGCTGCGTTCCGGTCATGTCGAGGAATACCTCGTCTATAGAAAACGATTCCATGACCGGCGCATATCCTGCACAGATGGCTTTAAAGGCCCTTGAGCATTTTTCATACAAGGCAAAGTCACTGGGGACGCAGACCATATCCGGGCATTTTCTTAATGCCATTGCCACCGGCTCTCCGGTCACGACTCCACATTTCTTTGCCGGGATAGATTTTGCCACGACGATTCCTCTCCGTGATCTCGGATCGCCGCCGATGCAGGATGGGATCTCACGCAGATCCGGCAAGCCTTCGCGCACACGCTTCATTGCTTCCCATGACAAAAATGCACTGTTGACATCCACGTGAAATATTCTTCTCTCCATTCTACAGCTCCTATCTTACCCACTCATAAGCGATCCGTGGAGTACCGTCTGCAACATGAATGATACCGCATTTTTCAAAGCCCTCCCTTGCGAGAGCTTTTTGCATAACAAGATTTTTCTCATACGTATCGATCCGGATATGTGGGATCTCATTTTTGGCAAACTCCATGATCCTGCCCAGAACCTGATGCCTGCTTCCGTCACTCGCAACACGGTGGATTGCTGCATAAGGCGTATCCGACTTCCATTCGCCCTGCTCGATCACGCTGTATGCCGGGTCATCTCCCACAATAAAGGCAAACACCCCATAGAGTTCACCTTCCTCCTCCAGAACATACAGATTTCCCGCCTCAATATCAGCCTCCAGACGGCTCTCCGGCGCATCACTCTCTCCCCACTGGACATCGTTCCCATTATCCCGCATAAAACGGCGTGCCACTCCATAGATCTCACAGATCCTTGAAAGCTCCTTCTTTTCGGCTTTTCTGCAATTACTCATAATATCTACTCTCTTTCTTCTGGGTTTTATAATTCTGTTCCACGCTGCCTGCTTCCACAATCATATCATAAGATTTTAATTCTTTCTACACTTCATCACAGATAAAGCTACAAGTAAAAATACCAGATAAAGAAGAATTCCCCTCTACCTGGCATTTTCAGATTAAGCCCCCTATTGTGACTTCTTTTAACAACCTTGTTTTGGAATTATGCGTCCGCGGAATCGAATCCCAAAGATCTCGCCTTGGTCATCTTCCATAAGCATAAGGTCATCCGTTCCAACTGCTTCCTCAACCTCCAAGATTCCGGGTAATAGCATTCTGCAGGGAGTCACTTTGTTTCCGATGGATAATTCCATTTTTCCATCCGTGTCGGTCAGCTTTACTCTGATTCCCTCGCCGGATTCGTATGTTCCTGCAGCTTTGCTTCGCATTGCCGGATCCCATTCTTTTACCACTTTTTCATCTTGAGTCTCCAGCTTCAGACCAGACGCCCATCGAATACACTTTTCCGCGATTCTTACAGAGGGTACCCCCGTTGTATTGCAGAAAACTAATATGCCGATCTTCAGTCTTGGCTCCCATAACATATAATTAGAAATTCCGGTCAGGCTTCCTCCATGTCCCCATACTGTCAGGTTTTCAACCGGCTTTCCTGCAAGTCCATAACCATACCATTGTCCATAATGATATTCCTGCCTGGGGCTGCACATTTCCTGAACTGCTTTTCGGCTAATGATCCTGCCATTATCCGTCTTTCCTTCATTCATATACATCCGAACATATTTTTTCATGTCCCGGATCGTAGATTTGATCGCTCCGCCGCCCATCAAGACAAATGCGTTATCGTAGAAGTCGCGGCTGCATTCCCTTACATTATTTCTGTGAATATATAATTCCGTACAATTTTCATCTTCTGAAGGTTTTATAAATTCACAAAAAGTCCTGTCCATTCCGAGAGGCCGAAGAATATGGTCGCGGATATATTCTCCGTAAGAGTTCCTATCTCCCATACGGTGAATGATTTCTGACAAAATTCCATAACCATCATTACAATAGCTCATATAACGTCCGGGCTCGCAAAGTCTATTCTGCTGCTCGTTAAGCCGCTTACAAACCAGATCCAATCCTTTATCTGCAAGCTGCTCATCATATCCTAATTCCTGATAGTTGCTGCTGTCCTTTTGATATAAAATTCCCATTTCTTTCGCCACATCAGTAATGAGAATCCTCTTTAAAGGAAAGAATCCAGCACTGTGCGTTAAAAGATGAGATATTTTTATCTTTTGAACTGTCAATTCAGGAATATATTCGGCCGCTGCCGCATCCAAATCAATTTTGCCCTGTTCAGCCAGCTGCATAATAGCCAATGCAGTGAAGGATTTTGTGATGGATGCCATTCCAAAAACAGTATTGCAGTCTGCCGCAATTTTATTTGCTGCGTCTCTCCACCCAAAATACTTTTCATAAATCGTACTTTGTGGGGTGAAAATCGAAACCGCCAGTCCTGCAGCATCATATACATTCATGACTTTTTCAATATATTGTTCTAACTCGTTTTGCCTGCTATCCATGCGTTTCCCCCCGTCTGCTTATTCCATAGAATTGATCTTGGCTACATTATGACATGCCACAAAATGACCCGGAATAATTTCTTCCATTGCAGGGCTCTTTTTCCGACAAATATCCGTACAAAATTCACATCTCGGAGCAAATCGGCATCCCGGCTTTGGATTAACGGGTGATGAAATCTCTCCCTTCAAAAGGATTCTTTCATTTTTTCTGTCTATATCCGGAACAGCAATAGCCGCAAGCAGTGCTTTCGTATAGGGATGATACTGATGTCGGAACAGCTCATCGCCACTGCTGTACTCCACAACTTTTCCAAGATACATAACCAAAATATCGTCAGAAATATGTTTTACAACTGACAGATTATGTGTAATAAACATATACGTCAGACCGAGTTCCATCTGCAGATCCTGCATTAAATTCAGGATCTGGGCCTGAATGGAAACATCAAGGGCCGAAACCGGCTCATCACACACAATAAATTTGGGATTCGTTGCCAGAGCACGGGCAACTCCAATTCTTTGTCTGCGTCCTCCGTCCAATTCATGCGGGTAAGCACCGGCAAGATTAGGAGCCAAGCCAACTGTCCGCATCAGCTGTGCCACTCGACGCAGCATCTGCTGTTTGTCATTATACACTTTGTAGATCTCTAACGGTTCCTGTATGATCTCACTCACACACATTCGCGGATTCAGCGAGGAAAATGGATCCTGAAAAATAATCTGCATATTCCTGCGTAACTCTTTCAGCTGCGGTTTTGACACATGAGTGATATCCTGACCCTCAAACCATATTTTTCCATCCGTACTATCCAGTAAGTGAAGAATCGTTCTTCCTAATGTAGATTTTCCGCAACCGGACTCACCTACTACCCCAAGTGTTTTTCCCTTTTTTATAGAGAAGCTGACATCATCCACTGCATGAAGCAAACCAGCCGGAGTTTTAAAATACTTTTTCAAATGCTCAACTTTCAAAATCTCACTCATTTTTCTCCGCCTCCTTCTGCACTTTCAGACATCTGCAATAATGTCCGGGGGTTATTTCTACGGGCTGAGGATGATTCTTTTCACATTCTGGCATTTTCATGCTGCATCTTGGAGCAAAATAGCAGCCTTCAGGCAGATTGGCCGGATCCGGCATTAATCCCGGGATAGGAACGAGTCTATCATCCTTTTTGTCGATATTCGGAATGGAACGGAATAAACCTATGGTATACGGATGTTTTGTTTCTTTATAGATATCCTTCAGATTTCCGTATTCAACAATTTCACCCGCATACATAATAGCAACATGGTCACACTCTCCCGCAACCACACCTAAATCATGCGTGATCAAGATCATTGATGTCTTTAATTCTTTTTTCAGCTTTGCCATCAATTCCAAAACCTGTGCCTGAATCGTTACATCCAATGCCGTTGTCGGTTCGTCCGCGATCAACAGCTCCGGATTACATGCCAAAGCGATAGCGATTACTACTCTCTGCTTCATTCCTCCTGAAAACTGATGCGGATAATCATCATATCGTGATGACGGAATTCCCACCAGCTCCAGCATCTGTTTCGCTTTTGTTTTGATTTCAGACCGGCTTTTCTTTTCACTATGCAGTTTGATTACTTCAGCAATCTGATCTCCCACTGTTACCACCGGATTCAGAGAAGTCATCGGATCCTGGAATATCATGGATATTTTCCCACCTCGGATTTTCCGCATTTCTTTCTCATTTTTCTTTAAGAGATCTTCTCCTTCAAATTTAATTTCACCGCTTTTTATTTTTCCGTGAGGCCCCGGAACAAGGTTCATAATACTGAGGGCCGTTGTGGTTTTTCCGGCTCCGGTTTCTCCTACCAGACCGATCGTTTCCCCTTTATTCAGCTGAAACGATACATTGTTTACCGCTTTAACAATACCACGATCACTTTTAAATTCCACGTTTAGATTCTCAATATCAAGAATTTTTTCCATATCTGTCCTCCTTTGTTCCACCTGTTATTTCAGCTTTGGATCAAGGGCATCTCTAAGCCCATCACCAAACAGGTTCAGAGAGAGGATTGTTGTCATAATTGCCAATCCCGGAATCATAACCACAAACCAGTAATCGCGGATGTACTGCCTTCCTGCTGAAAGCATACTTCCCCATTCAGCCATCGGTGCCTGAACACCCAATCCAATAAAGCTCAGTGAAGCTGCATTAATAATTGAGCCTGCCACTCCCAGAGTCACCTGCACGATTATAGGTGCAAGACAGTTCGGAAATATATGCTTCATAATTATTCTTGCATCACTTGCTCCAATAGCATGAGCCGCCTCAATAAATTCCTGATCCTTTACTGTTAAAATAGAGGCCCTTACCGTTCTTGCATATCGAGGGATCGCTGCAATACTGATTGCCAGCATCATATTGAAAAGTCCGCTGCCTAATGCAGCTGCAACGGCAATTGCGAGAAGAAGGCTGGGAATTGCCTGGATTATATCGCAAAAACGCATAATTGCATTATCTGCTTTATTTCCATAGTAACCTGCCAATGCACCCAAAATGGTACCTCCGACAGCTCCCATTCCTGTTGCGACAAAACCAATCAGTAAGGATACTCTGGCTCCATAAAGAATTCTACTGTAAATGCATCTTCCCAGATTGTCTGTTCCAAACGGAAACTCCCGACATGGAAATGTAAAACGGCGCATTACATCTTGATCGTCGTATCCATAAGGTGCCAGCTGATCGGCAAAAACCGCGCCCAAGATCAAAACGATCAGGATGAGCATTCCCAAAATGGCTACTTTGTTCTTTCTTATTCTGTGCCATGCCTGTATAAACTGGCTTTGTTTTTTATACATGGAAATATCCTCTATTTCCTGGTTTATCTGCATGTTTTTTTCATCCATCAATCTTCTCCCTCCTCTCCATTCTCTGCATCTTCCTCTTTGACCTCTGAGCTTTTCTTTGCTCCTTTGTACTGTGATTTGATCCTTGGATCTACAAAGGCATACAGTAAGTCAACTCCTAAGTTTATGAAGCTGAAGACCACTGCCAGGATCAGAACACCGCCTTGAACGATCGGATAATTCCTTGTTTTAATCGAATCTACCATTAATTTTCCGATACCCGGTATTGAGAAAATAGTTTCCGTCAATATCGAACCACCTAACAGCATACCAAACTGGAGACCAACTGCCGTGATTACAGGAATCAATGCATTTTTTAAGGCATGGAAATAGATGACTATGCTTTCTTTCTGTCCCTTTGACCTTGCAGTTCTTATGTAGTCCTGATGGATTACTTCTAACATACTTGACCGTGTCATACGCATGATAACTGCAGCAGAGCTTGTTCCTAATGTCAGTGCAGGAAGGATCATATACTCTATGGAAGTGTATCCTGAAGACGGAAGCCATCCCAGATGAACAGAGAAAATAAGGATCAAAAGTATTCCCATCCAGAACGCCGGCATCGCATTTCCAAGGAGTGATAACAGGGTTGCTACATGATCAAAAACAGAATACTGCTTTGTGGCAGCTATAATTCCGCATGGAACACCGATACAAAGTGACACCAGAACGCCGGAAGATGCCAACCGTAATGTTACAGGAAATCTTTCCATTACTTCTGAGATTACCGGTTCACGAGTCACATAGGATATTCCCAGATCACCATATAGCAAAATATCTTTCATGTAATTGAAATAACGTTCCCAAAAACCGGCATTTAACCCCAAGGTTTCTCGGAGAGCTTCTATTTCCCCTTTTTCTGCCATTTCTCCAAGTATCATCTTTGCCGGATCTCCCGGAGAGATATACATTAGAAGGAAAACAACAAACGAAACTCCAAGAAGGACCGGAATCATCATAAGAAGTCTTTTCAGAGTATATTTCAGCATGTTCCTTCACCCCTTTTTATATGGCAATGGGGAAGCCGACCGGCTTTCCTGACCCGCCAGGCTTCCCCATCTCTGATTGTCTGACATCTCTAATTTACTTTTTCCATTCATACGTCCACGGTTCAAAATCATACGGCGTATATTCAATTGGCATCAGATCATTAGAATATGCGTATGTATTAACACCCTGCCAATAGTATGTTGCCGGGCAATAATCCACAAGCTCTTTCTGAAGCTCCACATAAATCTGTTCCCGTTTTTTATCATCCAGCTCTTTTCTTCCTGCTTCCAGCAGCTCATCCACCTTAGGATTATTGGTATGGGAATAGTTAGAGGCACCGATCATAGAGGAATGGTATAAACCGTATAAGGTATTATCCGGGTCACCATTACTGATCCATCCAAAGAAACAAACATCATACTCTCCGGAATTTACTGCTTCATAGTACGCCGCATACTCCAGTGTTGTAACGGTAGCCTTTACGCCAATCTTAGCCCAAGAGTTCTGTACCACCTGTGCAGCATCGATTCGCGCCTGATTTTCATTGGTGTAGATCTTAATTTCAAATCCGTCAGGGTAACCGGCTTCTGCAAGCAGTGCTTTTGCGGCATCCAGATCAAACGGGGCCACATCAAGATCCTCCGTAGCATACTGAGTTGTTGAAACCATAGGTCCGACTCCGACTTTTCCTAAGCCGTTATACGCGGCAATCTTGATGGCTTCTTTATCAACTGCCATTCCGAGTGCTTTTCTCACCTTTACATCATTAAGCGGTGCTTTCTGCGTATTATAGCAAACATACTGAATTGTAAAATTCGGTCCCATCAATAAGGTCAGCTTATCATCACTTTCTATTCTGTCTATGTCTGTTGTCGGAACATCATAGGAAAAATGAGCTCCGCCGGTCTCCAATTCGATGGTTCTGTTCGCGTTTTCGGTGATCGTCTTCCAGATTAGATTTTTAATATGGGCCTTTTCTCCCCAATAATCCTCATTTCTGACAAAAGTAACCTTTTCTCCGTTTACACAATCCACATATTTATATGGACCTGTACCGATCGGATTTTTAGAAATATCGGCCGTGTCTGCGTTCGCATACAGCTTACTCGGCAAAATGGAAAGTCCCGCATTAGAAAATGCTGCATATGCCGATGCATTGGGATACAGATATCCAACTTTTATTGTATTGTCATCAATAATCGTAATATCATCCTGGTTAATGAATGATGCTTTAGACGAAACGTGTGCGGAATTAACGGCTCTAATCAATGACCACTTTACGTCCTCTGCTGTCATAGGATCTCCGTTATGAAATTTCACGCCCTCGCGAAGATGGAATACGAGATGTGTATCGTCTTCATATTCCCACGATTCCGCTAATACTCCCTGAAAATTTCCGTCTTTATCCATTTTCATCAATTTTTCAAACACCATTGAAGCCGGACGCGAAGAAAAAGCATCACTCTGGTTTTGAATATCAAGAGTTTGAGGGTATGCTCCATGAGCAATTACCAGCGTTTTCGTTTCATCCAAATTGTCTCCGGCTCCGGTAACCTCAGCTTCAGCGCTTTTTGTGGTTTGATTCTGTGAACTATCCGTTGCCACAGGATTTTCTTTTTTCATACATCCTGACACAGTTAAAGCCATCAGAATCATGGAAGCAACGATCAATACCTTTTTTTTCATACGCGTTCTCCTTTCCTTTTCTCTTGGTGTCTTAATAATCAGCAACCGTATTTCCAGCGCATAATCTGCATGTCTATCATTTCTACGATTTTCTGCATTTCTGCTACCTGCCGGTTACATTGCCTTCTAAAATCCGTCTGATACATAAGATAGTTTTCCTGGGAGGTATTTTCCCTTGTTACTCCCCGCATCATGTTAAAGATATGAAGATCCGAATGGCCTGCATAAGCGGGATCGTGATAATACTGGCTTCCATAGGTATAGTGCAGTCTCACCATATTTCCGGATACTTTTTTAATAATGTCATCCGTATCCTCAACACCATATTCGGCAATTGCCTGATCCAAACGTACAAGAGCCTTCTTAAGATTCTGAATTTCGTCTATTACGCACTGTGGATCAAAGTCTGATGTGCATTCCTTTTGAATGTCGATAAGCATTGCTTCTGTTCTCTTTGCGAAAGCAGCCATGTCTACCGGAAGTTTGTCGCTTTGAAGGATTTCCCAAACAAGCTTCAGATTGATTTTTGTATCTCTCATCAGGAAGTCTTCATTCACCTTATCCAGAGTGTCTGCAACGGAGTGCCACCATGGTGCATAACACTTCGCCCAAAGTGCATACTCGCCATCAGTTTTCGATGCAAAGCCTGACAGCATACTGATCGGTACTCCTACGCCGCTGAAGGACTCGTCTCCGGCTCTGCACAAACCAGTCGTTAAAACCGGTCTCACGCCCGAAAATTCCTCAATGATATTTTCAGATAATCCCTCTTTTTCCATCAAAGAAGTTCCTCTGGAAACTAATTCATCGTTTTTTCCACCGATCAGATCCAGATTAATGTGAGCTACACAATTCTTGTTCAGATCCTCCCACTGATTGTCCACATACCACGAGGATCCGGCATATCTTCCATCTGAATGACCTGACCAGAATGCAATTTTTACACTTCGTTTCAGTTCATCTCGATGTTCATATAAAATTCTTGCAATTTCCAGAGTTGCAGCATTGGAAGTAGCATTATCTGTAATTCCTTCGTACCAAGAATCATAATGTCCTGATACCAGAACATATTTTTCACTCTTTCCCGGAATTGTTATTACAGGCATAGATGTCTTCACAATTCCATTATTCATTTTTATATTTAAAGCTGCTTTGCAGCCCTCTTTAGTACAAATTTCTTTTAACTTAAGTCCCGTTTCGCGATTAACTCCCAAAAATGGAATTCTACAGTAACGATACATATCGTGGATCGTAGGATTTCCCCAAACTGTACCGATCGTCATGTGATGAAGCCACGGCTCCGGCTGCGGCCAGATAACAACAACTCCAAGTGCGCCTGCTTTATGGGCAGTCAATGCAAAATCTCCTGTACGTTCACTTGTCAGGACAATTTTTCCTTTGAATTTTTTCAGTCTTTCTTCGTTTTCAAGGTCAGTCAGTTTTCCTTTTTCACTTTCTGCATCATAATATAAATCAGCAGTCAGATCCTCTGCTTCACCACTATAAACTGCCGCCAGGGCATCATACTTTACCCCATTTACAGTAACTGATGCACTGACCGGGAGGCTTCTATAGCAATCATAAGACAATGTCTTACACGGTACTCCCTCTTTTTCCAAGTATTTAACAATGTACTCTACTGCTTCCTCACCCTGCTCTGATCCACTGTAACGATGCAGCTTAGCAAATGCTTCCAGTGTTCCCCTCATCAGCGGCAGGCTGACTTCTTCTGTCAACTTTGTACCCGAAACATCACATACATTTTTGCTCATGTAAGATTCCTCCTATTCTTTTGATAACATCTTGTCGTTTTTGGGTTATTTTTGTAAAAAACCCTGTTTTCAGAATAGCCTATTTTTTTTTTTTTTGTTAATACAATTTTTAGAATTTTTATAATTTATTTTTTTTTTTTTTTTTTTTTTTAAATTTAAATATTTT
>Ga0129312_1000658_pt1 | contig 26565 bp, 49 predicted proteins | sample O827metagenome_FD_94434 | JGI IMG/M metagenome (GOLD analysis project Ga0129312, IMG submission 94434) | Orangutan group fecal microbial communities from Wisconsin, USA - O827 metagenome | ecosystem: Host-associated > Mammals > Digestive system > Large intestine > Fecal | place: USA: Wisconsin... | reverse complement strand
CAGCAGCGAAAGCGGCCACACATTCTGTCGCTTGTGTCAAGCGTTTTTGTCGTAAAAAAAGACCCCTATACCATTTCTGATATAGAGATCTTCGTTTTGTCATCTTAACTTAATGACATTGGGATTTCTCCCAACCTTTGTGTTTGTTGCTATAAAACATCAATTATTTTTTCTTCGACGGATATATTTCGTGATTAGCGTCATACCATATTATGTTAAAGACTCCACCAAGCAATATCCCGTATAATCTTTCTTGACCCGTAAGCCGTAATGAAAATAACTGATCACAGTCAAGCTTTAAACTCTCAGCTCTTTTCCTTGCTTCAGGTATCATTTCACAAATATATTCAAAATGATTATTTGTGCCGGATGATTTTCCTCCTGAAGCAGATTGTATCTCTGCCCATGTCAAACCTTCATACGAAACAAGTTTGCTGAAAATATTACTTAAAAAGTTATCACTCTTTGTAATAGTCCACCTTTCATGTTCAGTATCGCATTGTCTAAACGCCCATACCGGGTGCATTTTCAGATATCCGTCAGGATTTTCTACATTCGCAGGCATCTTTTTATTGTCAGAAAATGAGCTTTTCCCATTAATCTTTTTCTTTGAAGCCATATGGATTACTTTAAGCCTCCATAGTATTCCTGCATGCTTTCTTTTGTGATTACTGATTCAGATGGATATCCTATTGGCGTACCATTTCTTGCTTGGATCCAAGGCTGTTCCTTATGTGTAAGCTCACTCAGCCAATGAGGTTCCTTATCTCCGTAATACTCAAGGACTGCGTTCATTGTCTCCTTTTCATCATCTGTGAAAGGATAATTTTTATGATCAGTTAAAAAATCATCCCCAACAACAAACTTTCCTTTATGCTTTGCGAATAAATCCGGGCAAACCGGACCATTTGCCCAAGCTTGAAAATCCTCGTTAAAAAGCGGCTTACCATCCCATGCAAGTGCCCAGGCTTGGCAATAATAGCAAAGCTTCTGAAGCTTTAAAGTGGTTATGTCTCCGAGCTGATCTATGATATACCTTGCAACATCAAATACAGTTGTCATTAACACATTCCTCCTTTGTAATGAGGATTTTAACATGTAAATATTTATTTTTTATAACTTCTTATGTATTATTTTCTTAACAGCTCCTCAAAATCAACCTTATGAATTTGTACTGTTTATGTACTTATTCATAAATTCTGTGATCACGGATGCCTGGCTGTCTCCGTTCTTTTCACATGCAGCCATAAACTGCTCTACTACGTCTTTCTTCAGCTTGAAGCTCTTCGTCATGTACCCTGCTTTTGCCTGATACTTGGCAGATGCTATCGTCTGCGCATTTGGTTTACCTGTCGGCATGTTTATCACCTCCTGCTTCCCTGACTGCCTCAATAAGCAGATACAGTGCTGATAATACCAGCAATATCCCACTGCTGAAGCTTCCGTCAGATGCAAAGTGATACACCCACGCAAATATGATAAATAATATACTGAAGCTTTTTATCTTCATCATTTTATCCGGATGTGCTATATTGTAAATAGGTTAGGGCTTTCGCCCTAAGCCTATTTGAGAGCTTCGATCATGTTTGCAAGCCCTGTGAGTAGTGTTCCGACTGCGATTAGAACTTTCACAGCAAGCTCAAACTTTTTGAAGCTCTTTTTGTTTTTGCTCATCCGATTCACCTCCTTGTCATTTGATAATTATATTATATCATATGGTATACCATATATATCAATACTTTATGCAAGGAAGTTTCATCTTTTATCGATTTTTCTCGTATTGCGTGCCGAAGTAGAAGCCTATTACTATAGTAAATATAGTCAAAAATTCCTGCCCTGTCACATTTCCGGTCACAGAAAGATATATAAAGCATACCGTCAGTATAAGAGTCACAAGGCTCTTAACATCGATAAGCTTTGCCACCTTAGATATTATCTCGCTCATTTTTTATCCTTTCTCGTTAAACCATTCGGGCTTGCCCAACTTTTGATTTGTCAGCCATCTATTGAACAGATTTGTCATGTACCAGTCACCGCCAAGCCCACCTTTGTCTGTGGGCTGGAAGTAGTGTTCTGCTATCTTCATGATCTCAGCATTTTCCGTAGGGTAATCCGATATCAATAAGAGCATCTGTGTCCTGCACTGATTCATTTCCTGGCTCTTAAGTTGCGTTGAAATATCCGACAGCTGCTTTTTCACATCCGCCATCTTATCTGTTTTGTTGTCGTGTCTCATTATCAGGAACTGTATGAACCCAAAAAGCCCCGCTCCGAATATTCCTGACACAAAAGAAAGTATATACATCATCACTTCACCTCATCATGTCGTCCTTGCCATAGCTCTTGCTATAATCTCCGCAAGCTTCATTCTTTTCTCCTTATTTCATAAAACCGTATCAATAATTCGTAAAACTGCATCAGTTTCTGCATAACAGTATCAATTTGCAAAAAAACCGTATCAATTTGCGATTTTTATCACTTTTTCTGATGTGTTCATTGTGCCTCCTTAATATATCCAGAATGTACTTCCTCTTGTTGCCTGGAAGTTGCCAGCAACAGGAACATACTGTTGTATGTCTCCGCTCATCTGTATAGCACACATTGCAGTCTTGTCACCGTTTGAACCATACATCATAGTAAACGGAGTAAAAGCTAAAGGCTTATATTCGCTTGGTATCGAGCCAAGGCTTACCCAACCTTGCGCAAGCGGAAATGACGCTTCAAAGTTATACTGTAAAAAGCCAATGTGCAGACGTTTATTTATCCACGCCTTGCATACTGTAGCTGATATAGTAAGTGGCTCCCAACCATCTATACTGTCGAGGACTGCTTTTACATCAGCATTTATAGCAGCCTGAGTTTTTTCCTGTGTGAAGTCACGTATCCCTTCTGTATCTATAAATGTATCTGCTTCTTTAAGTTTTACTGATTTTGCCATAAACTATGGCTCTTAAGTGACTATTCTATAGGATACATAAAGCACTGATAGAACGAATTGGTTGTTGATTGATGAGAATATAATGTAGTAGTTCCAACATCCATATACATAGTTCCACCTCCGTTGTTGTTCGTCGGCTGAGAATTATATATTTTTGATTTAGGTAATCCGGTCAACAAGACTCCACCTATTATCGGAACCGTTTTAGCTTTAACATCCATAAGCTCTACATAACACATTTTGCCAATAACTTTTACAGTCGCATTTCCAGTGAAATCGTTTCCAAACGCTACTCCATTTACAATATACTCTTGTTCAAGCTCCTTATTAATCTCTTTCTGAGTTTTCTTAAGTTCAAAATCACGTATGCCTTCTGTATCTATAAATTTGCCACCTTTTAACTTTAAACTTTCTGCCATATGCCTTTCGGCGCTAAGTCAATCAACTATGAATGATCTCACGTACTTATAGCGAGTATTAGCTGCCCTTCAATCCAAGTATCAGATGTATCTCTCGATAGACTTATTACCGTGTGATCCTGATCTGGTGTCGCGAATACTTCAATTGTATCGGTGTTATTGCCGCCAAATCTGGTGGCAATAGAACCGATAGTTTTGAGTGGTATCGTGATAAAAACTTCGTTAGCTTTAACAGCCTCGATAATGTGCCCATATATACTCACTATCGCAATATTACCTATTTTTTTACAGTGAGTACTTAATGATTGATACTTTGAGGAAAGTTGTAATTTCACAATCTCTACGTTCTGTGATGCGTTTATCTCTTCCTGCGTCTTACCTTGCGTATTATCATACACATTACCAGCATCATGATAAGTATCGGCTTCCTTGTGCCTGATTGACTTAGCCATGTAAGGATACCTCCTTACTGCCTACTTGCCTCCTTTCGGAGTGATGGGAAAGAGTTAAAGCAGAGCCTTTCCTCCTTCCTGCATATATATATATATATATATTCTTAGCCATTTTCATCATGCCTTTAAAGCCTCCTCGACCTTGCTTCTCCAGTACTCAGGAACCTGCTCGATTGTCATTTTTCCCGACTTTATTCTGTTCTTGTAAAATTTAACCATTATTCGATGCCTCCTTATCTGCATTAGCTGTTGTCTCACTTGTTGCTGCATCCTTATCCGTAGTAGTTACAGCTGCTGCCCTCTCAAGCTTTGTAATTCTTTCCTCAAATTTTGCAGTTGTCTCTTCAAGTGATGTTGCTCTATCATCGAGACTTCCGGTAACCTCCATCTGCTCAGCTACAAGCCCGGCAAGCTCCTCGATAGCTCCGTCCGAGGTATCGGCGCGGTCGTTAAGCTTAGCCTCAGCGCTCTGCTGGATTTCAGACACAGTAAATACTACAGTGGCCTTGCGGGTATCGCCGTTTTCGATCCTGAGGCTCATAACCTTCTTGTTGTAATACTTCGCAACGACTTCATCCTGCTCAATGACCTCAATGACGCAATCGACCGGGAAGTAACTCTCGATCACATCAAGCTTATCCTTTGATGCAAATGCCATACTCATGCTGCCGTCTGTTGCAAAGACAGTAGCAGCATCGAAAACTTTTCCGTTTACTCTTATCATTCTGTTCTCCCTTCTGGGTTCAATAAAAAAAGACCTGTTAGGGTCTTCTGAGTTACCATGTATGCACTACTTCAAAAAGATTATCCAAACGATTGATCAGTTCTGTATAGTCAGCCGGCACAGCTTCACGGGCTTCATCCCTTGCAGTCTCAGCTGCTGCCTTGGCTGCCTGAGCATCTGTCTTTGATGCCTGCGCATCATTTGCATAGGCAGAACACTCAGTTACCTTTTCGGCCGCTGCCGTAGCACTTGATGCCGCTGCATTTGCATATCCCTGAGCCTGAGTCACCGCATTATTGGCTGTATCTATCGCAGTATTGGCATCTTGTGACGCCTGATTTGCGGTATCGCTCGCCGACTGTGCTTTTGCCAAAGTATCGGTTGCATTTCCTTCTACCAGTTCAATTCCGTCGCATGCATCATTTATCTGAGTCTGCAGCTTAGTGAGTGCGGAGACATTTGCGGATCTTACTTCCTCACCGTATACCGCACTCTTCCAGTCCTGTATCTCGGATGAGATATCCACTCTTTTGATTGCCATATTATTCCTCCTTAATCATAGTCATTCGGATCATAGCCGGCATCCTGAAGAGCTCTCCACATAGCACGAACGATCCTCGTTAAGCTCCATCCGCCCCACCATGATCCCTGAGGAAACAGCTCTTTTACATAAGTGTATCCGTTCTGCTTCACGGCAAATGGCGGGTTGTTTCCGCTGGATCCTGCCCAAAATGCGAAGTCAGGATGATTTCCCATACCGACCTTCTTTGTGCTGGTTGCCAAATAATCAGCTCCGGACGTATCGGATTGATATACCTTGAACGGACCGATCTGTACCTCATCGTCTGATGCGTAAAATTTGCCTACGTCAAGTGTTCCCGATCTGATGCTGATTCCGTTACGGTCCCATCGTCCTATTTCCCTGTCATACATGTTTTTTATTACTATGGAACCATTTCTGGCATATCCTGATCCGCCGATCTCAAGAGAGCCGCCCTTGATCCTGTCAGCTGACATCTGACCTGTAGTTATGAAGTCGGCTACAAGATTGCCGTCAATAGTCCAGGCATTACGATAAGTGCCGTTATACCCTGAATTTGAGAAGCCTATGCCGTTTCTGTTAAACCTGATCAGGTTCTTAGCCTGGCTTATGCTTGGTGAGTCCATTATCAGTATCTCATCCGGATGCTTATCCGACGGGTTTTGATGTATTACTACATATCCTCCAAGGCCTCCGGTGATAAGCTGCGTCGCATTGTTGATCTTCTCGTTCATCATGGTTGAGGTCTCATTACTCAGATCCTGTATCTGCCTGTTCACCTCTGCCATATTCTTAGCCGTTGACTCAGATATAGTTGTGACCTTACCGCCAAGCGTGATGGAGCTCTGAGACGGATCGGATATATTCACATCCATATCCTGAAGCAGATATGATCCTATTAAACCGTGAGGTGTGCTCTCGACTGTAGTCCATTTACCAAGCTCGAAGCTTTCAAAATTTGCATCGATGATGCTTAGATCTACTGCCGTAAGGCTGATAGTCGTAGGCAGTGAGACCTGCGCATCAAGCCATGCTCTTGCCTCTGTAAGCAGCGCATCCGGAGTAAGACAATAGTCAAATGTCTTTGCTCCCCATATCTGGCCGTACTGAGATACGCCTGCCGCCGAGGTGATATATTTCGAGCCGTTATTCACGCTCGTTATATCTATTGCTAGACTCTCGGTACCGTTTGCAGTCTCCTTATCCACCTTTGCTCCCAGTGGAATAAGACAGGTCACTATCGACGCAGCATCTATGGACTTTGTAAGATCTATCATGTTCTCGCCGAACTTGACCGTCTGTGTATTGGATCCACCATAATCAAGCACAAGATCAAGATATGTGACATCCCCCACATGTCTCGTTCTGATGTACCCGCCATGATCGTTTGTAAGCGCTCTGAGGCACTCCAATGAGTTTGTGTAATCGGTAAACTCAATCTGAACGTTTCCTTGAAGTATGGCAGCCACAGAGCCTACAGTGAGCCTTTTTCTTGCTTCGACCATGCTGTTATGATTATTTACTATCTGCGCAACATAGTTCGTCAATGTGCCGCTGAACTTGAAAGGATCCTGAACGGAGTCAAGTAAGAAATTAAGATCTCCCTCAATCGTTAAGGCTCCGGTTCTCAAGAAATCCTCCTCGGCTCCCACGAAGCGCCCTCTGAATATCGGTGCACCGTCCTTATAAAGCCAAAAAAAAGTTGTAAGTGCCTTGATCTGACTAAAATACGGATGCGTAGGCCGAATATTAAACTCAAGCGTTCCTGCGCATCCGACCGATGGTTTATAGTGTATATCCGCCAGGCTAAGATCAGGATCTCCTACCTGATAGATCATCACAAGCCCTGAGCCGTTATCAATATAAATCTTGTAATCTATCATAGCGATCCAACCTGCATCCTGAGAGATGCCGTTCCTTTTCCGGTAATATAAAGGATATGCTCGCCTCTTGTTACCGTTATCGTATAGACCTTATTTACCCCGGCATTGATCGTATATGTGTCCCCGTCATCAAGTCTTACCTGCATGGTAGAATCACAGGTAATAGTCGGGTGTACCGTCTTCCAGCCTCCTACGATCTTAACCGAAGTCTCACCATCCACAGTGATTCCGCCGTAATATCTTATTATTCCTGTTTCAAAAGAGAATGGATCCCACTTCCACGGCTCAGCTCCCTCATCCACAAGATACTTATACGGTTCACAATCTACTGAAAATGTTATTGTGTTGGTCTTATAATTAACCTTCCAGCTGCCTCCGATCACACGCCCCTGATGATAATAATCAGGATCATCATCAAAGATAAGCCGAACACTCTGACCGAGTACGTCATTTGCCAAGACTGAGAGCTTATCTCTGGCATCAAAGAAGTCTTCTTTGAAAACAAATGTCAATGTCACGGCCCTGTTATTAAATCTCGGGGCACCGAAATATCCCGTAAGATCCAGCACGCCATCTGCCCCGGGAACGTCAACTGTTGACTGCTTAACATCCGGGAACGGATTGTCTACTACTGTGAGATACAGTCCATAATCGGTATATGAGTGCTTGTCATTTATCTTTACGCCATATACTCCTAAGCTCATCTTGTCCTGCCTCTCATTTTCTGCCTGCTGCCAAGCGCAGCATCATAAGCCGATACTGTGGATCCAACAAGCACACCGGTATCAAGAACTATGCTGTTCTGTCCCATGTTCGGCAGATAGGAATCAAGCATGTTGAAGATCTGATGTAAGATATCTCCCGATCCGGATGTGACCGTAGATGCATATCGGCGTCCCGCAGCTGTTGCAACACTTCCGCCATAGCCTGACGCTGTAGCTGTTATGTCAGACATCGCAGAAATAAGCGGAGTCATATTATCCTTAATACCTACCGCAACACCCGCAGGGAGAAACTTTCCTATCTTATCTGCCATAAGCTTTGATGGTGAGCCTATCTTAAAGAAGCCCTTCACCCCATTAAACGCGCTGCGTGCTGCATCGACTACTGCATCCTTGATAGTATCGGCTGCATTGACTATTCCGTTCTTGATTCCGACAATTATATCCTTTCCTAATCCCGCCCAATCGAATGAGCCGAGAGTAGTCTTGATATTGCTGAATATCTGGGGTATTGCCTCAACAAGCTTCGGAATTGCCTTGATGATACCGACCACAAGCTCTGCCAGTATCTTCATACCCTGTTCAAGTATCTCAGGCAGATGTGATGCTACCGTATAGATAAATTTTACAACCGCCTCGACAGCTGCCGAAATGATTGCCGGCAGATTATTGATGATACCCGCCGCAAAATTCTTGATAAGCTCCCAGCCTTTTTCCATGATGACCGGATAATTCTGCATAATGAATCCTTGCAGTCCTGCAACAATATCACTGATTGCAGAAATGACCGCCAGAGCATTCTCAAGTATTCCGTTTGCTACATTCGTGATGATCTCGACACCCTTGCTCAGGATGTTCGGTAGATCTTCGGTTATCCCTGTTCCTATCGTCTGCATGATCTCATGCGCCTGATCAAGCAATGCCGGTATCGTCTCTGTAATAGCTGTCTGCAATGCCTGAATGACCTCCGGGCCCTTTTCCTGCACTATGGATACCAGTGACTGAACGCCGGTAATCAACAGCGGAGGAATTGCCTTAAGTATATTTAATAACATTGGCAAAAGGTTATTCTGCACGAATGTGACCGTATTGCCGACCAAAACCTTAAGATCATTTGTTACATCATTTCCGAGCGCAAGATCTGCGAGAAGATTTGTCGCAGCTGCCTTCATTGCTCCGAATGAACCTGTAAATGTCGTTGATGCTTCCTCAGCTGCTACACCTGTAAGTCCCAATTCTTCCTGGACTACATGTATCGCATAGTACACATCACCGAGATTATTTATATCGTATTTGACTCCTGACAACGCTTCAGCATCCTTCAGGAGCCTCACCATCTCACTTTTTGTACCTAATTGATACCCCCGTTTTCACGGTATTTAAAAAGGAGCCTTTTGGCTCCTTTAGGGTTTAGACTATATCTTTATCAAAATCTTTTTTAAAATACCATTCATAACCTTTGTGGGTTTTTAGCTTTCCGTGGCAGCATTTTGAAATTGACGTAACATCAAAGCCTTCATTTTTCGCTAGGATTTTTGCTTTGTATAGTTTTATATCTCCTGTCTTTGGGTCTCGCCTTATAACAGGTTTAGCCGACCGACTATTTTCGCCATATTTCCCATAATTTGGATTCTTTTCGCCACGAGGCATATTGTCTCTAAGACCGATGCTTTTAGCATGGCTTTGGTTTTCTTTACCAGTTACCCATTCAAGGTTTTCAACGGTATTATTTAGCTTGTTGCCATCAATATGGTTTACTTGTGGTTTGTTATCAGGGTTTTCAATAAACTGAATTGCGACAAGTCTATGCACACCAAACCATTTTCTTTTATTGTGTTTTCTAAGACCGACTTGCAAATATCCATTTTGCTTTAAGTTCTGTCTTATGATAGTTCCTTGTCTGTCATGCACACCGTCAAATCTATCTATGCTTTTAACATTGCCTTGATTTGAGATTTGATAATATCCTTCATAACCGTTAATATCTTTCCAAAGTTCCATATTGTACCACCTCATTTCATATATAAGTATACCATATTTATGTATGGTGGTTTGCAACATAAGATCCTAATAGCAGGCACTTCGAACGCCGTATTAATAGACGCCCTACGAGCAATGCTCTAGTCGTTACGCCTTCCAATTTCTTGGCTTGGCACGGGATTGTCATAGGTTTTCACCCTTAGAGTTTCCCCGTTAGCACATACAAAACTCATTTGTACACACACCCGTTAATAAAACGGTTAACCTGCTTTTAATACGGCAGTACAGTTTACCGTAACCGAGCTTGAGATTATCCAACATCGTATAATTTTGCTTCGCAAATCCCTGATATGCGGTCTGTATTGAGCCGATATCCGTACCCATCTTTGCGGAGTTATCCGCCATATCAAGGATAGCTGTATTTGCTGCTTCCGCAGCTGCTGCCTCATCTCCTAATGACGCCTTAAGCGCAGCACCGAAGGATACTGCCTGCTCTGCATAGTTGTTCGCCGATATTCCGGCTGCCGCAGCCTGATAGGCATAATCTTTCGCAGCCTTTGATGCATCTCCGTAGAGAGTATCAAGACCTCCGAACGACTGCTGAAGTGCTCCGCCGGCATCAAGCGACTCTTTTATTACTGCACCGATACCTGCCGCAGCAATAACGCCCTTTATGGCTCCCACTATATCTATTCCGGCAGACTTTCCTGCACTTACAGCCTCTCCGCCGAGCGCCTTCGAGATGGATCCTGTTATCCCCCTTGCGGAGGGTTCGATCTGGACATAGGCCTTCGCCAGTTCAATTGCCATTTATAAAGCCTCCTTTTCGCAAGATCTCACGCTTATATGTTTCAAATTCCTCAGGCGTCTCAAATGTCTCTATCTCATCCGGTTCTGTTTTGTCCGGATAAAGCAGAGACTCAAGTATTGATTTAGGCCTGTTTCTGTTTTTATGACCGTCCTCCGAGTTGAACCATACCAGCGTGTTCACACTGTCAGTTATTGACGCCATCATCATTATGTTGATCGGCACCGTCAGACCTGACAGCTTTCTTTTTATCCTTGAGTCATCCTCTAACCCACATGAAAAAGTCGCCACCAGATGAGCAGGCAGCGACTTATAGTCATATATTTGATATGTCTCCGCAAGGTCGCAGATCAATGCGTCCTCGTCAACGTGGATCATGTGAGCGAGGATCAGGAGTTTTTTACATCACCTCGTAAAGCCTTGATGATCTCAGCTATCTCAGCCATCAAAGCCTTGAGCGGAACAAGACCATCATCGGTTTTGATATGATCACAAAGTCTTTTTTCACCGTCAGCGCCGACAAGCAGCTCAACAAGTGTCGTAGTTCCGACAAGCACCTTTGTATCATCACCCGATTCAATATCCGACAAGGCTTTTACGAACCTCCAGTCAGTTCTGATGTCCTCATTTACCTCAAAGTTAAATCCGGTTGATGTTGTTCCTCTTATCATGATCGCCCCTTTGAAATATACTCGTAATGTGTATAGCCTGACTCGTCCGGAAGGCAGGTAAGAGTTGTCTCATAGCCAGTTACATCAGCATCCTTGTAGCTGATATCACCTACATCTGACACCTTGGCATCAGGAATAACGACTCTCTTAACGCGTCCGCCTCTCAAGAGCATGTCTATAACATAGCAAGCCTCCTCATCACAGTTCGATCCCGCCTTGATCGTAAGACCTGTAGATGCGGTTCCTGTAACGTTGGAGCTGCCGTATACCATCTTTATTACATCCTCATTCATCGACTCTATGAGTGTAAATTTGAATGTATCGTCTCTGCCGGTCAATACGTTCATGACCGTATCTCCGCCCCATGCCTTAATATTCTCATTGTCTCTTGACTCTGTATTCGTTACGCCATCCTCGGAAATGTATCCGAGTGCCTTAAAAGCTTCATCAAGAGCTGTTGTTGAATCGGTCGGCAATGTAGATCCGAGCGGAGCACGATACATTGCTCCGCCGATCTTAGGCTTTCCTGTAGTAACATTTGCACTTGTATTCGCCATCTTTTCTCCTTAATCATAAAAAACAACGTCATAGACTGCCTGATATCGGTATGTCTTTGACGTTGGATTAGTGTAGTTATAATCAGAATTCAATTCTGAATGTGTGATCTCATCGAGCTCTATAGCTTTATCCATTGCAGCCTTTACAAGCTCATTCAACGATGCTGCCCCGTACAAGGTAGGCGCAATCGACTGAATAGCAAGAGTCGCTGAATAAATATGGTTCCTCACAGACGATCCGGTCTTTTCCAGCAGAACATATTCCTTTTCAGGATGCTCCGGACGTTCCAGATACACGGGAACCGACAGCTCGGATGATAAATGATCTAATATAATCTTTTCTATCATCAAATACCTCTCAATGACTTCAAGACCTCGTTCGTTTCCATGTGCTTATAAAATGTTCTTGCGCTGGTTGCAAGTATCATCACCTTTGCTCTTCTTGATCCTATTCGGGTCTCTTTTTCATAGCCCTTGCCAAGACGTCCGAGAGCATTGTCGGCATGCTCATTCAAAATAGACTGCATCTCTTCAGACTTAAGCAGCTCACGGATGCCCGCCTCATTAAGCTCTATCTTGATATCAGCCATAGCGTTCCACACTCCATTTTGTATTCCAGCTCAATGGTATCATTTCTTCTATGCCTGTCTGAGGATATCCGAAAACATGCCACTTCTCACCGAAAAACTCGACCACAGCATCCTCAAAATCATGAGTGTCGCCCTTAGGAATCGCTATCTGATAGACAGCCTTTTCCCGTAAAGAGACTCAAGCGAGACCAGATCGTCCGCCGATACAGGCGTAACGAGGACGTTTTCTATCTCTACCGGAGTCTCCGTATAGACCGAATGGTTAAACTCATCAACTCCGCTCTTGATCTTTTCGTAGAGTGTTATAGTGATGCCCTTAATCATTCCACCACCATGCCTTCCAGTGGACTGTATACGCCTATCTTGTTCGATACGCCAAGCAGCTTCTTGTCCATCTTGCTCAAATACAACTCACCCGATGACCCGTTGCCGTAAGTCCATGTTTGAGAGTATCCAAGCGCAGCCACCGAACCCTGAGTTGCACCTACAGGTATGTTGCTCCCGTCATTGCTTCCTACAGCTCGTATGATCATATTGCAGGACACAAGCTTCTTTGCTTCATCTGAGGCTTTGCTGTTATAGGCATCGATAATAACCGCTGCATCATCCAACAAAGCATTTACATAGTCCGGTTCTAATGAATCCATCCCGGTACGCTTTAGAATATCCTCACAACTTGCATATGCCATCAGATCACCTACTTTTTTGCTGTTGCTGTTTTCCTTGCGATTGTTTTAGCTTTCGCTGTCGGAGCTGCCTTCGGTTTTACTTCCGGCTCGGCTTTTACCTCAGCCTCTTCGACTACTTCCGGCTCGTCAACCGGGCGGAACATCGCAGAGTCCAACGTAATGTCGGACTCTACTACGATTCCTGTTTGTTTGTACAGATACCTCATATCTTAGCCTGCGGCCTTTGTGATCTTCGCAAATGCCTTCTGGTCCATGATTCCGATACCATATACGATCTCTGCACGGATTGCGATCTGGTTCTGTCTCTGAAGATCTCCAAGACCGTCCGGATCACCGTACTCGATAAGATGTGCGCTGATAGATCTCTGAACGCCCCATCTGAATGCGTCAAACTGGCCTACTATACCAAGCAGGTTTGTTGCTGTAGTGACCTCGTTCTTCGCAGAAACTGTATCGGATACAGCTGCCTGCATTCCGGAGAAGTTGACGATACTCTGTCCGAATCCGATCTCAGGATAGATCTTTCTGCCGTTTGCATCTCTCATTGTCGAGAGTCCAAACGAAAGAGTCGGATCCATTGCTATTCCGATTGGAGTATATCCGGAAGAAATGATAACGCCTGCTGCCGCCTCGATAGCCTCATCATACTTTGCACCTGTAAGCTCTACCTTCTGAGTAGTATCGATTATGCCCTCCTTTACAAGGCTCGATACTTCTCCGGTAAGCGGGTTGATCTTGTGAATACCTACGAGATCAAGAGATCTTCCAAGTGCAATTCCTGCATTTGTAGCAAGATCCTTCAGTACTCCGATCTGTACATCCTCATCAGCCCACTTGACCTCCTGCGAGAATCTCATGGTGACCTGAAGCTTATACGGATTGACAGTCTTAGCTGCATATGTAGTAGGAGTAGGGGACTTCTGTCCTGCCTCACCTACAAGCTCAGCCTTAGGCGGTGCTGTAAGTACCCATACCTGCTGCTTACCAAACTTCTGCGGTCTTGCTCCGGACAGCTGTGCCAGAGTAGAACCCTTCTGTGCTTTCTCAAATATTCCTGTAGAGATCTCTGCCGGGATCTCAAAATCTGTAGTGATCAATGCTGCCATATTTTAGTCTCCTTTACCAAAAATCTGATGCGCAAATTCTCTCATCGCATCATCTGACTCATGATGTTCTGTTACTTTTTCTTTATTTCCTCTTGTTCCCGGATAATTCTTAGGCTTTGCAAACTTAAGGATTGCCTCTGCCTGCTTCTTGCAGGTATCTTCATCCTCACCTGTGAGAAGCTCCACCGGAACATTAGTGTCCTTTGATACTTTTTCTCTTACCTGTCTAACAGTGCCTTCTTTTTCAAGTTTGTTGAGCTTTGCCTGAAGCGCATCGGACTTCTCTTTTTCTTTCTGAAGCTCCGTTTTGCTCTGAGCCTGATACTCATCGTACTTGCCTGCCTTTTCCTTCAGGTCATCATAATCTGCATATTTCTGTCTTTCTCTCGCAAGGCGTCCCTCTATGATCGAATCCATCTCTGCCTGAGTAAAAGTTTTATCTTCTGCCATCTTTGTTTCCCTCCTAAACGAGTAATGTAAATTTATAACCACATTTAAGGCATGCGTTGCCATAAAAATAACACGCATCTCTGCGTGCTATAGTCATCAATCTTTTTCGTTGTTATTTATATTATTCCAGTATCTTCTTTTTCGTTGTATCATGATCCAACAAACTATTAATACTATTGCAGCCAATAGTATCGATCCCCAAAATGGGCAAAGCACCCATAGCCAACTCCACGTTATTACCCCACACAATTTCAAAACAATGAATACAATTCCAAGTATTCCTAATATAGAAATTGAGTTGTTCTTATGTTCTTCCATGCTATCCTCCTTGAATATGAGCATAAAAATAACACGCTTTCCTGCGTGCTAAAATCATCCTTATTTCTTGTAAAATCCTACAGCGACCGCTTGCCTTTTCCTTGCATTTCATAAAGACTCTATTATAATAAAAAACTAAGATATCTTATGAACGCTTGGTTTGTGGCCCCCGCTGGATCATGAACTGGGCGTTCTTTATTTTTATTCTAAATCATCAATATTCCTCAATAAGCGTCCCCGTTCTTGAATCTTTTAGTGCGTTGTGGTATAAAAATAATAGAGGTGCGCCTCCGCTATATGGTGGGGGTTCGACGCCTCTATTTTTTTCTAATAAATCGCTGAACTGTAAGCAACTTGTTGTTAGCCAAAACTATAATATCCACATTCTGTGTTGCGCTGGCATTCAATCGCTTTTCAAGGACTTCTTTCAGAATATCTACAGAAATTTCATTCTTCTCATAATTCAAAATTATTCCTCCAGGGTTCTTCTGAATCTGTTTTAGACCGTGTCGAACAGCACTATTTGCAGATTTTTCAGTTGATGCCAATTTTAAATCCCACATCTTCCCGTTCCAAAGGTAATCAGGTGTCATAATTTTATAGTTATTCGCTTCATTTAACAGTATTATGTCTCCGCCAAGATTTTCGTGCAGCCATTGTGCCGTCTTAATTTCATCTGCATGACGAACCAAGTCGTAATTTTTATCCTGTTTGATAAATCCAACGTTTGGTGTAGCCAATTTCAGGTATTCTGATTTCACGTCAACCAGCTCCGAATCAGGATATTTATTTAGTGTTTTTCTCTCCGCATACAGCTCTCTTTTTCTCGCATTAATAGCAGCTTTATTCTCCTTATACCGCATCCTTCGCATGGCGTTAATATCCCCGCCTGCGGCGTTGTACTGAGCAAGGTACTTGTCCGGATCATATCCTCTGACACCGCTCTTTCCGTCAAACCTTACCGCATACTGACAGTCACAGTTTGCATGTATATGCTCAGCATGGCCGTTCTTAAGCGCCTGCTTAGACATATACTGCCATCCTCTTGATGCTAATGTTATGCAGAATGAGCATGTGTCCCCATGCGGCACCCAGGCAAACTGTGCACCGTCTCGCATGGCGTTTTTCAGTGTTGTATCGGCTCCGACCTGCTTTACCAGCCTTGCAACAGTTGACGGAACACTTATCTGAGAACGCTTCATGGTACCGTGCACAGCCTTGGCTACCTCTCCGTATTCCGGAAGGTCCGCAATCTCTGCTGTCGGAACAGTTACACCCTGTGCTGCCGCCGTAGCCTCGTACATGCTGCAGGATAATGATCCGATTGCCTGACCGTAACGCTGAGAAAGAGCAAATGCATAGTCCAGGAGAGCCTTATCATCATCGAATCCGTGCTTTTGAACATATGCCTGCATCAGATCGGCCGCTTTCTGACTAATCTTCGCCATTTTCGTTATGTACTGTACCCACGCCTTCGTCGATATCTGCATCCCCGAATTCCTCCGTCAGAATTGATTCTCCCTTAGCTCTCTGTTCCTGAGCGCGGATTCTTCGTATATCAGCCTGGTCAAATCCGATCATCTCAAGGAATATGTCTGTATCTGAAAATCCCTGCCTTGCTGTCGCAATCTTGAGTGCTGCATCTGTTGTAGATGCTATACTCGGCATTGCCGGATTCTTAAAATGTGCAATTATCTCTTTCGTTTCTTCCGGAAGCTCCTCCGGAGTTGCACCAAGCTCGATTGCAAGCGCCATCTTTCCAAGCCTGTACAATGAATCTCCGTTTGACCTATTCAATTGCTCCGCCATAAGGATAAGCGTTTGAGACTGAGCTATTATTGCTTCACTTGATGTCGGATTCGCATCATTTACGACACCTACATCTGTCACGGCCAGACCTGTAGCCGCAGAATACTGTGTAGCGAGCATCCTCAGCATCTGTACATGCGGCTCTATGTTTCCCTGAGCAAGCTGACCGAAATTCGGCTTTTCTCCGGTCTCCGGATTATTCGTGCTGTACAGGATGCTTCCGACATACTGCTTGAATTTATTATCAACCAGCACATCATACTGTTCGTCTGACACGCCTAAGAGATATTTCTGCGGTGAGGTGGCGAATTCCAAACCGATAGTCGCGTTTGCTACAGTTCTCACATACCCCTGAATAAGACGGCGTATCGGCTCTTTTAATCTTGACTGTCCGAGCGGCTTATCATTGGTCGCATCCCAAATAAATGCCACCATGAGCGGTTCTCCGAAGTCATGCGGGGTTCGTGTTGCATACCATGTACCGCCTTTACGATCCAGCTCCCAGATATCTGTATCCGTATAGAAATTCACATGCTCAGGAGACCAGGTAACATCGGACTCATCTCTTCGATTATCCTCGAAAGCAAAGCCGTATTTGATTCTGCCCTCGCTTGCGTTCCACGCAGCTGCCGCACAGTTAGGAGAGTAGAAACGTACTCTTGCATCATCTTCCTCTCCTGAAACCGCTGCGAATGCGCAACCATACTTTAGCTCTTCCTTCACTGCCTTGTTATACTCGGCAACGAGGTGATTTCTCTTCATGATACGGTCCATATCTTCCGACTTCATGCCGTTTTCTGTGACAAAGCCGTCAAACATAGATCTGCCCGCAAGCACATCAACCGTCTTGGCTCCCCATGCGCAGCCGATCTCAAGCTTGCCTAGTCCGGCCGGCAATGCAATTCCAAGATTAACCTCATTGAGCGTGATCTTTCCGTTATAATATCTCTTCTTTTTTCTGTTTGCTGTACGATGATAGTCGTATATATACTTGAGCTCATTAAGCCATTGCTGTTCCTCATGCGGAAGTCCTACCACCATGCCGAAATTAATTTCCATCATCCTATCCTCATTTTCTTTGACGGATCTCTCTTTGTATTAGTTGCTCCCCATAATGCCAGGCTGCACGCTTCGATAGGTGCGGAATATTCACCGCCGAAGCCAAAGCCTCCTGATATAGGTCGTTTGATCGCTGTGGTGGCGCTACGTGAAAGTTCTTCCTGCAGCTCGTACCAGTCCAGCGTTTTTTCGTTGATGTTGTTTATAAGCAAGCTGGCTGCCGCTATGACATCGCTTGCTTTCGGTTTCACAACTGAGTTTTTATATTTCCAATACGGCACGATCTTGTCTATAAGAAGGTCAACACCGTTTTTGCCATCGATCACAACGCATGCAGCCTTATCGGATCGTGCATTGAGCCAGTCTGCAAGCCAGGCTATACCCTGACTCGTTGACATCTCCTGAATCAGCGATATCCTTATCTTTCCATTCTTAGGAATGACAGCACCGGCAAGGCAGACGCTTGACCCGTCAGCTGTGAACTTTACGCCATAGGCTGTTTTACCTTCCGGCTTTGGTAAAGCTGAAGCGCAAGCCTCCCATGCTTTTTTGTCTATTGCATAATCTGTCCTTTCTTTAATGATCGGATACCACCAGCCAAGGCGCTCCCTTGCAAATGTATCTGCCTCCATCTGTTCGCACTCCGCAGCTAAAGTACTTTCTGTTATTCGCCTGCCGAGAGCGGGATTACATGCAGCCCATCGCTGCCGATCTGTTACATCTCCGATTTCCTCAACCGAGTACTCTGTCCATGCCGTAGAATCACTCTCTCCTTTTTTTGCTCTCTCTCGTATCTTCCTGAACACTATTCCGGGACAGTTCTCATCCGGAGGTGTGCCGAGATAGATTGTCTGAGGGTTCCTTGATGCAGATATAGCCGGAAGGAATGAAGCCTGTTGTTCACTTGTTAATTCCTGAGCCTCATCGAATACCAAACAGTCTCCGTGCAATCCACGACCGCCGTTTCTTGTTCTTGCTACAAATATGACTCTGCCGCCATTCTTAAGAATAATCATCTCTCTTCCGAGTGCGTTCCTGATATCCTTGACATACTTCTTTAAGCCCCTGCTTTCAAATAGACCTTTAAGCTCCATGAACGTTTCTGTAGCCGTTTTCTGTAATTGTGCTGTGTATATCACCCATTCGGCGTACATGATCATTCCTGAAGCGATTCTTCCTGCTGTATCCAGCGTTTTTCCATTCTGTCTCGGAACAGCAAGTCCACATGTAGGAGCTGACCATATCCCCTCATCTGTGCGCCCCATCCAGTCATTCAATACTTCGCTCTGCCACGGATCTACGATCAACTTTCCGACCGCGAGTATCTTGGCAGCATCCGCACCATCTGTGTAAGCATAATCCGGTGCGATTCTAACGGACGGCGTCTGGCTTCCCATCAGCTTTGCGCGCTGACAAGATTTCACCGATTTCGTCATCGTCTGCCACCCCTCTTATTTCCTCAATCTCTTTTATGGTTTCTCGGTACTGTCTTGATAATGCTGCAAGATCTCTCATGCTATCGCATCCATCTATTGACTTTGCCAATGTATCCCGCAGCTTACACAGCTGATCCAGTCTATTTCCTTTTCTGCTTATTGTGTACAGCAGCATCAGTGCGAGCTCCTTTCTGTGAATTGCAATGCTTACATAAAAGCTGAACATTTTCAAGAGTGTCCGAACCACCATGCTTTAAAGGAATAATATGATCTACGGTTGGGTATTTACGTCCATAGCACAATCGTCCACTCTTGCCGATCCAACTGTCATTTGGATCAACATCACACCCACATATAGCGCATCTGTATTCATAAATCGAAGCTATTTCACCCCATCGAATCGGTCGCGTGTGTGTAGATGGCTTGGCCTTAAATGCTATATACCTATTTCGATTATGTTTGCGCTGAGACAAAATCCTCACACCTGCAACCATAATGTACATACATAGATCGTGTGCCATGCTTAGCCTTCTTTATCTCCATACGCTACTCCTGTGGATTTTAGCCCTCGTGTAAATCGGCGCTGGACGTGCGGGGTCGCCAAGCAGGCGAGGGAGGGGTCCCTCCCCTCACCATTCTCCGTCCGAAATGTTCGGCAAACGCTTTATTCCCTCTGTCTGTGCCATATTGCTCAAATCAAAGCCTACTTTGTTGCTTTTCATAGAGTTACAGATCCAATGAGCCGCTTGCAGGTTGTCCCAATCCTGAGCTGCCTTGGCTGCGGATGCATATCCGTACTGTTTCCAAAGGCTCACCGGCTTAATCTCATCAATAACAAAGCTTAATGGATGCTTAGCATCACTTGGTTCATCATAATGTATTTCACCGAGCCTACCCTTGCAGATGCCGCAAGGGCATCCCATAGCCTTAAAGCGTGCCCGGTATTTCCTGCGGAGGGTGCCATTTTGATACCGTGGGTTATTCATAACCATCAATCCTCCAAACAAAATGTCCCTGAACGCGGGAGGAGAAACGCTATTCAGGGACGGTCAAAAATGCCATACAAAAAGGGACACCTTTTAAGATGTCCCAACGAAGTAGAATGAGAAACTTATGAATGAACATAAGTACCTGATAGCATAATATCATGTTGTATTGTCCCGTGAGTGCGGTCGTTTTACTTTTTTTAATAATTCAATGGCAGAATGTACACTTATTTTAAAAAATCCGACACTTTTTTGTGCCGGATTGATCAATTATATTTTCTGTGATATCAGCCAATAGAACTTGCGCCTTCGATCATAGTACATGTCTTTCTCACAAGGCAGACCCATGACGGTTTTAAGATAGTGAAATGTGGCATCTTCGGACGTAACGCCCTTAAGCACCCACTCAGCAATATCTTCGCCCGCCTCAAGCGCGGTCCGTTCTACCAGTGCTATTTTCTCTGACAGCTCCGCCATCCGCATGGCTTTAAGCTCAGTCGGATTGCTTACATTGCTTCCATGTGGCATATCATAATAGCTAATCCCGCTAATTCCGCCGCCGACAAGCATTCCGTATTCGTCACGCCATTCGTTATATTGCAGGCAGTAGTGCCGAGCCGTTAAGAATTTTTGTTTTGATATATAATATTTTGAGCTTTTCGCCGGTGTTCTGATATTTGGCACTTTGCTGCCTCCCTATTACTTATTTTCTGCTTTGAGCAACTCTCCCGCCAGAGCTGCATAGCCTGCCATATCAATAAAGCAGTCCGCCGTACCTGTACCATTCTTGACTCTTGCAATCTTAAGCAAAAGCATCATGCAGCATACATCAACCGAAGTGATTAATGTGCCGGTGTACTCCGTCCAAAGCTTAGCAATGGTTCCAAAGTTTTCCTCCGGACTACCGTAATCCTGCTGCCTCTGACCATTTATAATATCCTTCGCCTTATCAAGTATCTCTGATCGTGTCATGCCATTTACCATGCTTGCCTGAAGTGCTTCTCCGATAGAATCCTTAAAATTAATTGTTTTTATTCCCATGTTTTTCAGCCTCTCTGTAATAGTCCCGGCAATTCCTCTTGCACATTTTGCAAGGCTCTTCCCAACTTCCCCGATCATCAAAAGCGCAGCCTTCGCAGTCACCACTTCTCCCTGCTTCAAGAGCCTTGAGTACAGTCTTCAAGACATCGAGTAAGTTTCTTATTTCAGCTACTGCCTCTTTATTCGACATTAAGTTCCTCCAACTCTTCCTGACTGATTACTTCCGTCCAATCTATTGGCGTTCCGCATCGTGGGCAAAAACTCACTGGTAAGTAGACCACTTTATCATCAACTGTCAACTTCTTGTTAGGTTCGACCTGTTTATCGCATTCCGGGCAATCTGCTACAAAACGTGGCAGCCATGTTGATTCAATCGGTTCCTTCGGCTCTTTGGCTATGCCCGACTCAAGCACCCATGCCAGTGTTGTTTTTAAATCTTTCTCCGTCATCCCCTCATTCCTCCATCACGAATTTAACGCCGTAGTCCTCATACACCTTCTCGCAGTACTTACAGATATCTGCATTCTCATCCGACATTATGCTGTTGATCTCGTCCACGAGATAATCACCGAAGCGGGCTGTTGCAAGGCGCTTGTCAAAGTAATCATCCTTCGGCACCGGCTTCCAGTGAAACTTCTCGATCAAGACCTTTGATGAGGTGGCAAGAAGCAGGAACAAGACGTTGAAGAATCCGTCTCCGCCATCATTGATGCCGTTGAAGAGCTCCTCGCGCTTCTTCCACTCCTCGGTGATATAATCGTCTACTGCTTTCTTTTTCTCTTCAAGCTCGGTGTTGAGTCTGCCGGAGATCTCATCAAGGCATCTATCTTTGTACTGTCTGCGGACGAACTTGTCATGCTCCTCAAGTTGCTCCGCCGTAAATGTATACGTTACCTTCTTCTTGGCTTCCTCCCGCTGCATGCGTCTGCGCTCCGCACGGGTAAGACAGGACTTGTCTACAAATACCGGATTGCTTTGACCTATGAACGGCAGCACCGTGTCTGTATTGTTCATCCTTTCACCTCCGCCTTCGGTTCTCCCCTTGAACAGAGATCTTCCTCAAACATCTTCTCGTTCCTGCCCTTATAGCTGCATGTTCCGAGGCCGTACACGTCTGATGCCTTATAGAACAGGCAATCGCCGCACTTCATGCAGTCCTTCGCTCTGATCTCTGCTGCCAATGCACCTCTTGCGATTATCAGCGCATCCCTGCAGCCTTCCTCGGTGCAATACGGTGTACGCTCTATCAGCCTGTCCATGACCTCCAAAGCTTTCTTACTGTTCATCTTGCCCTCCCAAACCAATGATCTTGTATCTTGATATAGTCCTTTGCATATCGGCTCTTGCCTCGGCTGAAGAATAAATACTCAGTGTCCGGCAGTACCGTGCGGCCGTCTTTCATCACTGCGTCAATAGCTTTGACAGCAAGTTCAGGCTCTACCCATGAGTCATTGCGCATCCGCCATGTGCTGAACTGTCCCTTTTGGCTTAATACTCCCTCTACGCTGTCCGGAAACTCCTCAAACAGCACGCGGTTGAATATCACCTCTACGACAGCCTTGCGTCCTTCAAGCTCTTGGGTCTGACTCTCTGCTGCCACTATCTTTTTCAAGAGCTCATACTCCTCGTCGCTTACGCAGATCTCCGAGTATTCTGTTGCTGCCCTTGCATCAAGACTTCCAACCGCCAGCACTGCGATCACGGCAATGATGAGACTGATTATCTTCAGGAAAATGTTTCCGTGCTTCGGATGCTGCCTCTCGTACTCGGCTTTATAAAGATTTATCAAAGCATTGCCCTCCTTACCCCAGTTTCTTGCCGGGAAGATTTGTCTTACCTCCGCGTTTGCCTTCTATAAGGTTCGACTCGATAATATTCACATCTCTCTCTTCTTCCCTCTCACGGTTCCTGATATAGGTCTTAAGGTATCTGGTATCACGATAAGCCGTATACATGCCATAGCTAAGCCCGAGCTTACGTGCTTCCGCCTCCTCTGCTGCCATTGTGTTGACGTAATCCCTCTCAGGTCTTGTATATTTTGCTCCCGCCTTCATTCCTGCCTCCTCACGGTAAGCTCAAGCCCGAGTACCTCAAGCATTGCTATAAGCCCGTCCATATCAACACGCACTGTCTTGCCCTTGGTGAATCTGTAATACAGGCACTCACCCACTCCCGCCTTTTCTGCGAGCTTTTCGACCGACAGCCCCTGTCTGATCCTCTCGTCACGGACAATGCTGCGAATGTCATCCGCCGTCATTTCTTACCTCCGTACACATACGCCATATAAAAATCCTTCGGCGACTCTATGGGTCTTTGTATATTCTTGCCCTTCCTGAGCTCCTGATCTATGAAGTCCCGCTGCTCTTTCGCCTCCAGGAAATCCCACGGATACTTTTCCCTGCCCCTTTTGCATTTATCACAAGGATGCCCCAGCATTACGCCTGTAGGTGACTGCGTTACTATGAGCCCGGTGTCCTTGCAGTAAATGCAGTGCACAGCTCTCTCGGTATTCATGTTACTGTTCATCCGGTATTCACGCCTTGCAGCTGCAGTGTTCTCCAAGACCTCCGCCACAGTCGGCTGCTTAGGATTATTCAGGATGATCCTTGTAATGCCGCGCCTTACATCCTCATAGCTCTCGTTCTTCAGGAATGTGAACCATGACAGTATTTCTTCGTCTGAGCCGAACATCCACTGATAATTGCCTCTGAGCGCACTTACAATCTTTGTGAATTCCTCTTTCGTCATGGCTATCCCTCCGCAGCATCAAGGATCCTCAGCACATCGGCCTTGGTGTCCTTTTTGGGCTTGGCTCTTGCCGGGTAGACATTATTCCACCCGTTTTTGATTGCATCATCCAAGAGCTTGATCTGTTCCTCCTCGGTATCAGCCACACTCAGGAGCCGACTCGCAATCATCTGCTGCCGCGCCAATGACATTGGTTTGTTGTTCAGATGCTCACAAGTTTCAACGAAGTCTTTGAACCTCGCGCGCACACGCGCGTTAAGTTCATTTTCATTCTTATTTTCATTCTTATTCTTATTTTCATTCTTATTAGGTTTCTCTTCTTCATAACCATTGGTTTCATTTTCTGATAACCTATGGTTTTCATTTTCAATAACCATAGGTTTTTCTTCTTCACAACCATTGGTTTCATTTTCTGATAACCTATGGTTTTCATTTTCAATAACCATAGGTTTTTCTTCTTCACAACCATTGGTTTTTGTAGGTCTTCCACCTTTTGAACCTGATGTTGCCTTTCTTGTATTTGCCTCTATCTGAGGCTTTGCCATCTCATAAATAGCCCTTGCAATATCATCATCTGGCTGAACATCCTCTTCTTCGAGACCTAATGTGAGAATTGATAATAACGCCTGAAGCTTCTGGGAATCAGTCGGAAGCAGCATTATCCCTTTTAAAAAGCTTGCGTAAAATATCATACTTTCTCTTGCCATTTCTCATTCTCCTCGTTGTCTATCACGACGTGTCTCTTCTTTATTCCATGCGTTTACAGAAATGCTGAATCCTTGATCGTACATGTTCCATGCAAACTTATATGCTTCTTCCAATGAGTCAAAATACTTGTATACGCTCGGAATAGAAGCATCCCGAATCGCATCAAGCGGGTTTTCATTTGTTACAAAAACTCTAATCATACTTCCTCAATCTCCACTTCTATCCTCGGATTCTTACGGTCAAGCTTAAAGGTATCCGTGAACCCTACTATTTCCTTCGGGCTGTCATTAGGCAGTACCCTCCGCTTAACGAGCGCGTCCTGTATGACCTTGTGTCCGAAGCCCGCCACATTGTCCAGATCTCGCTTACTATTGGCCTCGTACCAGGTGTAATGCAGTATCACGGGCGGCTTAACCTTCATCTTCGGTATAAGCCACTCAACTTCCGCCTGATGCCTTCCCTTGAATGCTGCGCCCTTGTATCGGTTCTTCCTCTCTGCCTCTATAAAGTCATTGAGAGTCGGCAGTCTGCCCTTCAGGATAAATTTAAACTTCATGCTTGTTTCCTTATCACGAGGCTGTATCCTCGCTCTCCGAACTTACGTAGCAGCTCCTCGCCGCGCTTCATTGCCTCGTCAAACGGCAGACACGCCATCTTAGACATTGTCTCGCCGTCTGTCAGGTACACACTATATAGATCCATATAGACTCCTTAATTAAACGGCAGGCCTTCATCCTCTACTCCGTCCGGAATTGACATGAAGCCCTCATTCACCTGTGCTGCAGCCGGCTGAGATGTAGCCTGAGCTGTATTGCTTGTGTTACTCTTGCTCTCCGCAAACTCCATCTCCTCAATAACCACATCCGTCGTATACACCTTTTGTCCGTCCTTATTGGTGTATGATCCGGTCTGTATCCTTCCCACTGTTGAGATCTTCGTACCCTGATGCAGGTACTTCTCCGCAAACTCCGCAGTCTTGGCAAAGCACAGGCAGCTTATGAAGTCAGCTTCCTGCTTCCCGTCCTTGGTAGCCCTGCGGTTAACCGCCAGCGTGAACCTTCCGATACACATACCATCGTTCGTGAACCTTATGTCGGGATCTCTTGTGAGCCTTCCCATCAACATGACCTTGTTCATGCTCTCCTCCTCCAAATAATTCCTACCAAATATCCTCATATACTCCTCATGAGTATGAGTTTTCTCAAAATACTGCTGCCCCAGCCTCCTGTATTTCAGCTCCAGCTCCTTATCATGGAAATGCAGCTTCTCGTGGCAGCTAAAACATAATCTGACTTTGAGACCGTACTTCTCACTGTTCTTCCGGTTAATACCGAAGATGCAGTGATGTGTATGCTCTCCCCGTCCTCCGCATTCAATGCAGACATCTTTGTCAAAAGGCATTATTGATTTCATCTAAAAAAGCCGACAGAGAATAAATTTAACGACAAGTCAGAGGGTTCCCTCACTTTCTTTTTTTTAATTTATTTAGGCTCTACTCTGCCGGCTGAGCCTATGTGCTCCGGAAGCCCTGACACTTCCGGGTCCGCTTTAACGGATGAGCACTCTTATGAGATAACTAAGATATTGTCAAAACTCTTAAGCTCTTCTTCAAGGTACGCAGCTATATTGTGCATAGCCTCGTGCTTCCATGCTCCACCATCTGCTTCAAACAATCCGCAGGCTACTCCGCCATCCTGATCCATAACTCGGAATATGAATGATGATGCAGGCTGACTTACTTCGGTAAATGTACGGTATGGAGCAAGGCGGCATGGGTTTGGAACTTCGACTTCCTTAAGGGCTGAAACACCCGCTCTGATCGTTGCTTTCTGCCCCACTCCGGTATCTCCGTATTCGGCTACTGTTTCGGTCTTTACTCCGCCGGCAAACTTAAGCAGCAGCCCTCTGTCGTGTTCATCAAGGAACTTTG
>Ga0129312_1000657_pt1 | contig 26582 bp, 21 predicted proteins | sample O827metagenome_FD_94434 | JGI IMG/M metagenome (GOLD analysis project Ga0129312, IMG submission 94434) | Orangutan group fecal microbial communities from Wisconsin, USA - O827 metagenome | ecosystem: Host-associated > Mammals > Digestive system > Large intestine > Fecal | place: USA: Wisconsin... | reverse complement strand
TTGGAGCCTCGTATAAACCATCTAGTGGTAGGAGGAAAAAACCAATCCACAGTATCTTAGAATAGCATAGTCGAACCTGTAGAAAAGTTAAAGAAAGACTATGACTTTATATAATAGTAGGGGATAATTAAATGAATCTATATACTCAGCAGCTTGAACAATTGAATAATCAGCCGATAGACTGGGAGAAGCTATCCAATAAAACAATCCTCATTTCGGGTGCAACGGGGATGATCGGAACATGTCTGATCGATGCATTAATGATGCGAAATGAGATCAGGAAGTCTAATATTCATGTAATCGCAATGAGCAGGAATGAATCAAAAGCGAAGGAGCGACTGGGAAAATATTGGAATCAGATGCAATTGGAGTATATTTCCTGTGATATAAATGAAACGATTCCGGAATGCGGACATATCGATTATGTGATTCATGCAGCCAGCAATACTCATCCATTACAGTATTCAGAGGATCCGGTCGGGACAATTGCTTCCAATATAATTGGAACGAAGAACCTGCTGGATTATGCGGTTTTTCATGGTGCGAGACATTTTTGCTTTGTTTCTTCTGTAGAGGTATATGGAGAAAACAGAGGGGATACGGAGAAATTTGATGAAGGTTATCTGGGATGGATTGATTGTAATACCTTGCGTGCCGGTTATCCGGAGAGTAAAAGGGTAGGGGAAACCCTGTGTAATGCATATGATAAAACATACGGACTGGAATTTTCCATTCCCAGACTGAGTAGGGTGTATGGTCCCACAATGCTGCTTTCTGATACCAAGGCGATTTCCCAGTTTATTAAAAAGGCGGCAGCCGGTGAGGATATTGTATTAAAAAGTGAAGGAAAGCAGAAATATTCCTATACGTTTGTGACGGATGCAGCAGCGGGTATTCTGTATACGATTCTTCAGGGAGAAAAGGGACAGGCTTACAATGTGGCAGATGAAGAATCAGATATTACATTGAAGGATCTGGCTCAGACGCTTGCGCGGATTGCTAATACGAAGGTGATATTTGAACTTCCGGATGAGAAGGAACGGAGAGGTTATTCTACTGCTACGAAAGCAATGCTGAATGCAGATAAACTTAAGAAGCTGGGCTGGAATGCGCAGGTGCATATGCCTGCGGGATTAAGATGCACGGTGGAGAAAATGAAAAACAAATAAGCTCCGGGGATCATCCCAGAGCTTTTAATCTGTCAACGGCTGGTTTAAAATTTCCGCATTTTTTATAAAGTACTTTGGCAGTGGCAATATCACCAAGGACTTCATTGATGCAGGCCATATTATAGGTGGGAATAAAACTGTTTGCCCCTTCTGTTTTGGCTGTTTCGAAGCTAGTGGCCTTTAAAAATTCAGCCATGGCTTGGACAATCATGCCTTTTCGAAGATAAATAAGTCCCATCAGGCAGACAAAGTCTGCAGTAGTTGCGAACTCATCATAGATATTCTGAAATTGCAATGCTTCATCGTAGCGTTCCAGATGGAGCAGGGCATATCCATATCCAATCACCATCATCTGTACATATTCTGCATTGGGATCAACGTCATATTCAAGTCCCTTTCCATAATAGTAACAGGCTTTTTCATCATCACGGAGCATATTGTAGGACTGACCAATCTGAAAATAGAGATAGGGATCATCCGGTGTTTCCTTGAGCATCTTAAGAAGCAGCTCATTGTTTCGCTCCGCCTTCTTGCGCAGATCTTCAATGGTGCCGTTATATCCGCAATGATCCACAGTGAGAGGAAGGGCGATTCGCTGATAGTCGCTGCCATCGAAAGCCCGGACCTGCTCATGGATGATTGCTTCATAATGGAAGAGCTTTCTGTTAAAAAAGCGTTCTACATCATCGGTATAAACACTGTCTGTATCATTCATTTCATAATGATTTTTACGGGAAAGCATGCCTACGCATTGTGGATAATGCGTGATCATGGCGTCAAAGCCACGAACATCAAGGTCTATAATATATTCATCACAATCCAATACCAGTATCCAATCATAGGATGCACACTGCAGGGAATAATTCCTTGCAGCACTGAAATCACCAATCCAGTCAAAATGATAGATTTTGTCGGTGTATTTCTGCGCAATAGAGATGGTACTATCCGTGGAGCCGGTATCTACTAAAACAAGTTCGTATGGATAATTTTTGAAATGTTTGCAGATGGCAGATAGGAAGTTATTCATATTTTTCTGCTCATTTTTCATGATTACACATATAGAGATGGGATGCATAATATTTCCTTTCATCTGGTAGTGGGTATGGGGTATCGTTTTGTCGTGTCGAACAAATGAAGGTTTCAATTGCTTATAAAGCCGAATGCTATCCGGGTTTATCAATCAGCTCAGACATCAGGGGTGTGCAGGAGAATGATCATTTCCTGAATACGGTGTTTATAAGTGTGGTATTTTTTTGCTTTTTCGAAGCCGTTATGAGCAATGGCTTTCCGTTCCTCTTCGTGGGAGAGATAGTAATCAATTTTATGCAGAAGATCTTCTTTGCTCTCAAAGAATACGAAATCTTCATCGGGAGTGTAGCAGTCTGCAAAATCAGCCTGATAATTCGTAAGAAGGAAACCACCGGCACCGAGGATATCAAAGGCCCGGAGAGGAATACCGCTTTTAATACTGCGCAAAGTAATGTTCAGATTGATTTTCGCATTTTTAAACACATAGGGAGCCATGTCGTAATAATCCACAGGTCCATGATTAATACACCCGGGAAAAGTAAAGGTTTGATCCGGGGTGTATAGATCCAGGGAATGCTGTTCCCCAATGGCGGCTAAAAGGTCGGTGCGCTCGATAGCCGTAATCTGGCGGTTGATCACATACTGCGCATAAAGGTATTCCACACTCTCAACGCTGGTAGGATCCGGCTGCATGGGGAGGGATTTCTGCAGATCCTCAATGATGGGAGGAGGCAGAAGCTCCTGAATGAAGTTGTAACCATAGACCTGCCGCTGGGCGGCCATGATGCCTTCCAGATAGCCTTTGGTGTAGGGCGTGATGTCATGAAGCCGCTGGTAAAACTGGTGCTTTTCTGTATAAAGGGCACCCACAAAAGCGATCTGGGCCTGATTCTTCCATTTACTGTTGTAGAAATCCTTCAGCTGCGGGGCAGTATCCATTGCCTGCAGACGATCAGTGTTCGCAGCAAGTGGCAGATAATATATGGTCTGGATTCCGGCCTTGTGAAATTCCAGATAAAGTTCTTTGTCAAATACAAAAACATAGTTGCAGGGATTGATGATGGTATAGGAATACAGCAGAACATAGGGACTGTCATAAACCCATGATACATAGCGCATCCCGGCCTTTTTACATGCCAGAGACACGATGGGAAAATAATTAAATGAAAATACAAAGTCGGGACAGTAGCTGGATATTTCGTGAATCAGCTTTGCCTCTTCGGTATCATCGTGATGAAGTTCATCCTTGGAAAAGGGAATGGCTTTTACATCATGTCCAAGCTCCTTAAAAGCAGAGATGATGTCTTCGTTTCCAAAACTTTTCCATTCTAACATTAAAATTTTCATAGGTCGATTACCTTATATATTATGTGTATAATATGATATCCATCATGTATCTGTGATAGGCAGAGTTTCCGATAAAAGCTGTAATCAGGTAACTATCTAGTACAGGTCGAAGCATTTGCTGCCAAGACCTGAGAATATGATTCAGTAATGCAAAATCCCATCGGCAAAGTCAATTTGGGATGGATATCCCGATATCCCGTATAAGAAGAGTATAGCATCTGTGCACAGAACAGACAAGCAAAGAAGCTTTTTAGTCAGCTTTAGTCAGCTTTAGTTTTGGGTTTGATTTTTTGTGAATTGTGACGGAATATAAAGGAAATATCTTGGAAAAATCATGAAAAACAAGACGTAGGGTAAAGTTTTTGTAGGAAAAGTTAATAGAAAAAAGAAAGCACCGGGATCCTGTGTTAGGATTGAAGTTGACTAGACCAAAATCCAAGGAGGGTGCTTTCATGATTACTAGTATACAGCATTTTTGTGAGAATGGGGTAAAAAGATTAACAAATACTTTTGAAACTTATACGGAGGATCTTTCTAAAATCGCTGAGATGGTCTATAGTGTGACCGATGAAGTGACAAGACTTGGCTGCAGCATGATCGCTGAAGAATGGGAATCTTATGATGAATTGCTGCGGAAAAGAAAGGATCTGCGAAAAGGCTGGTACATTGTCCGCAGGGATGAAACTTCCCTTCTGACAAGCCTTGGGGAAGTAGTATACCATAAAACGTTGTTTAAAAATGTTGCGACCGGTGAATCCTGCTATCTCCTGGATCAACTGATGGGACTGGAGCATCATGCCAGGATGACAGAAGATGCAGAGGCAAGAATCCTCAAAGAAGCTTCTGAGAGCAGCTATAGAAAAGGCGGTGCGAATGCCAGCATAAAAGGTGACTGTATAAGCAAAGAGGCTGTCATGAACAAACTGCACAAGCTGGAGTTCCCAACTCTGAAAGTGGATAAAAAGAAAGAGTTAAAAACGATTTATATCGATGCAGATGAAGACCATGTATCCCTGCAGTATCTGGAACATAAAGGAGATATCAGGAAACCACGCACGAATACGGTGATGCCCCGGATCATCTATGTTTACGAAGGTGTAGATACAGAAGCGGAAGGCCGGCCAAGACTGATAAATCCCCGGTATTTCGGAGGTGTCTATGATGGAGAGAAAGAGGTAAACAGGCTTTGGGCAGAAGTGCTGGATTACCTGAATGAAGCCTATGACATGGATACCATTGACAGGGTGTATATCAATGGGGATGGTGCTGCTTGGATACGAAGTGGGGAAAAGATCATACCTGGGGCCAGATTTGCTCTGGATAAATATCACATGCATAAATATATCATAGCAGCAACATCCCATCTTGAGGATTCAGCAGAGGATGTGAGAAGTGAAATATATCAGGCAATCCATAAAAAGACAAAGTGGATGGCAGAAGGAATCTTTGACCGGATCATAGGGATCACAGAGAAAGAAACAAAACGTAAGGCAGTAGAACAGGCCAAAGCCTATATCCTGGGGAACTGGACAGGGATCATGCTTTCGATGAAGTCAAAAGACAGCAATGTAAGATGCTCCGCAGAGGGGCATGTGAGCCATGTGTATGCAGACAGGATGAGTTCAAGACCATTAGGGTGGTGCAGGACCGGGGCAGATAAGATGTCCCGGTTAAGAATCTACCGTCAAAATGAGGGGAATATGCTGGAACTGGTAAGATTCCAGAAAAAAGAGCTAAAACAGGTGGCAGGAGCAGAGGAGACCATCTATTCTGCGACCGAAATGCTCAGAATGGAGAACGCCAACAGACGAAAGCTGGGAGTAATGGCAGATTTACCGGTGTATGAGATTCCATATCCGCAGATCAAAAAGATCGCAGCGCTGAAGAATCACATTTGGGGTTTGTAAAAGAACGCAAAGAGGGTATAATGGTGGAGAAAACTTTGATTCTGAAACAAATCTCAGGGATGCTCTGTCTATTAAATTCCTACAGTAAGTTTACGCAACCAAAACAAGAAAATCTATTGAAATTTACTAAAAGCTCTGTTATGATTGTTTTACAAATCAATGGAAAACAGAATAGAAATTGCTATCAGGTCAGTAATCTATATTTCTAATTCAATGACAGGCACTTATTTCGTGCAGATACCACGTTTTTACAATTTATGAGTTTATGCTTTTATACTTGGATAGTCACGTTGTCTTTTATTTTGCGTGAATGAGTAGGAAGAATTTGAATCCTTTCATACTGAATTACGGGAGCTGCTTCGGGCGATGAATTACCGGAAGGATAAGAGGAAATTTCTTAGTCTGGAGAAAGATGAGCGATATACACATTTATCCAAAGAAACCTGGGAGGCAATTGCAATCATGACGGGTCGTAGCTTTTTTGAAGAAAACAGAGAAACATACAAAAGTCAGAACGGAGATCAGGAGGAGTACAATATGTGTCAGGCATTGCGGGAAATAAGAGAGGACTTTTTTAATGAGGGTAAAGCAGAAGGAAGAGAAGAAGGAAGAGCAGAAGGAAGAGAAGAAGGAAGAGCAGAGGGAAAAGCAGAGGGGAGAGAAGAAGGAATAAAAGAAGGAATAAAAGAAGGACGTTTAGAAGGAAGAAACGAAGAGCGGGAAGCGGGAATCAGACGGTTAATTGAAGACAACCTTGAAGAAAAGAAAACCAAAGAGATTATTATTCAGAAATTGATCCGTTGGTTTTCTATGGATGAGCAGACGGCACAGCTGTATTTGGATAAGTATGCAGATTCAGAGAACAAAAAGGAGGAGATTTATGGGAAAATATGATACATGTATGCAGGAGTATCTGCAGAATAAGCAGTACTTTGCAGATTTATTTAATGGCTGCTTCTTTCATGGGAAGCCCGTAATCTGTGCCAATGAACTGACAGAAGCCTCGGAAGGATATGTGGTGGATCAGGATAATACCGTTACATCAGAAAAGACCCTGGCTGCTGTGAAGGTGAAGAAGGGTGGGGATGAGGAATGTTTACAGAACTCCTGGGATAGGCCTCTCGATCAGGCAACCGTTTCTGATGCCGCTGGAACAGAAATTCAGATTGAGAAGAGCAGACCCCGGCCGGGAATAAGACGAGACACGAAAACGAAGTTAATGAGAGATGTTAAGATGCAGTTACGTTCTGGAACCGTCTTGCAGGTGCTTGCTGTTGAAAACCAGAGTTATATTAATTATGGAATGCCGGTTAGGATTATGGGATATGATGCGGCAGAATATAACCATCAGATGAAAGAACGCAGACAACGGGTGAGTGCTTTGTGGAAGCAGGTGGAAAGCTCCGGACAGTATGATTCGCTTGCTATTCCGATTACTTATGCAGAGTATATGTCGGGAATTCTGAAAACAGACCGGCTGCATCCGGTGTATACGATCTGCCTTTATAGTGGAACAGAAACCTGGGACGGCCCCAGAACGTTGTCTGATATGATGCAGTTCCGTACAGAGAAGGATCCGTTAAGGGAATACTTTGCAGATTACCCGGCGAATTTATTCTGTGTAAATGAGCAGAAAGAATTTGAATGCTTTCATACCGAATTACGGGAGCTGCTTCGGGCGATGAATTACCGGAAGGATAAGAGGAAATTTCTTAGTCTGGAGAAGGATGAACGATATGCACATTTATCCAAAGAAACCTGGGAGGCGATAGCAACCATGACGGGTCGCAGCTTTTTTGAAGAAAATATGGAAACATACAAAAGTCAGAATGGAGATCAGGAGGAGTACAATATGTGTCAGGCGTTACGGGAAATAAGAGAGGACTTTTTTAATGAGGGTAAAGCAGAAGGAAGAGAAGAAGGAAGAGAAGAAGGAAGAGAAGAAGAGCGGGAAGCGGGAATCAGACGGCTAATTGAAGACAACCTTGAAGAAAAGAAAACCAAAGAGATTATTATTCAGAAATTGATCCGTTGGTTTTCTATGGATGAGCATACAGCACAGCTGTATTTAGATAAGTATGCAGACTCAGCAGTTTAGGCATTTCCCGATCTCACGAACCATGGCAGCGATCCTTTGGTCATAGGTATGAAATTGTTTTACTTTTTCATAGCCGTTGTGAGCAATGGAGAGGCGCTCTTCCTCGTGGTTTAAGTAGTAGGTACACTTATCCACAAGTTCATCAAGGCTTCCATAAGCCTCCAGATCCTGACCAATGGTAAAATATTCCGTCAGCTCCGATTGGAAGTTTGTCATTAAGAAGCCACCACATCCCATAATGTCATAGACACGTAAGGAGAGACCGGTCTGGATGGGGCGCATGGTAATGTTCAGGTTGATTTTACTGTCAGCAAAAACAAAGGGCATTTCGGTCAGGGTCTGTACACCGTTTTTGACTTGTACATTCTTCAGGGGCCGTGTATCACTTCTGGTATATAAAGCTACATCAAAATGTTCAGCGAGCAGGTTAAGAGTGCGGATTCGCTCTGTCTCTGCCAGCTTGAATCCAATATAATCGTGAGCGGCAACAAAGGAGTCGGTATTTGCGAATGTGTTGTCCGGTGCATAGAAATGGCTGTCAGCAGTCTTGATTTCCCTGATAACCTGTGGAGTGAGCGCACTTTCAATAATATTGCATCCATACAGGCGAAGCTGGGCTTCCATTAATCCGGTGAGAAAACCTTCCGTATAAGGAGAAAGTTTCAGGTTGTTGTATTTACACTTTTCAGTGTATAAGGAGCCGACAAAGGATATTTGATCCTGAGGATGTTTGCCGGAAGAGGAGGCTAACACCTGCTTCCAACGGTTTACGTTCGTAGCCAGAGGAAGGTAGAAGATATGATCCGGATTCTGCGGTTGGAAATACTCGTACTGGGCATAATCAAACAGAAAGATAAAGTTGGTATCATATTTGATAGAATTTGAAAACAGCTCCAGTACCGGACAGTCTACCGTCCAGCAGACATAAGGAATCTGTGCAATATGACAGAATTCAGCAATGGCCGGGAAGTAGTTTACACTGAAAATAAATAAGAAAGGCTCGCCGGCCGGGCGGGACTGATACTGTTTCTGTAACAGATCTACCTGTTGGCCGGGAGTCAGAGACTTATCTCTCATTTCAGCGCATTCTTCGCATACGTTAATATTCAGCTTCCGAAAAGCCTCTATGATATCCGGTTCACATATATTTCCATAACGGTAAAATAGTAAATTCATTGGCGGCTCCTACAACATGATTAATTATATTTTAATCTTTTTCTCATAGGTGTCAATTTTATCTTCTCACATCAAAAATCTGTCCACGGTATTTCTGCAGGACAGTACGCAGCAGCATACCTAAGATGCCACAGGAAATAATCTCTCCAATACCGACGGTCAGCATGAGGTAGTAGATCGCGCCTTCTACATGATAAACATAAGCAAGCACGAAAGGAACAATAATGGTGTTTGCAACGATGGGGGGGAGTGGAGCCAGCCATTTTGCCCTGTTGCGCAAAAGCCAGGTGCCGGCTGCACCGATCAGCGTGGCAATACTTCCGAAAATAATATCTAACAGCATGCATCCGGTAAGGGTATTACTGATGATGCAGCCTAAGAATAATCCGGGTATAGCCGCGGGGGTGAATACGGGTAGAATGGTCAGGGCTTCTGAGAAGCGAACCTGAATGGCATAATTTGCCAGTCCCAGAGAGTTGGCTAACAGAGTCAGCACAACATAAAGAGCAGCGATAACTGCCCCGTGTACGAGGTACAATACTTTCTTGTTCATTTGTTTTCTCCTTTAGTTTTGTTTTACGAGTGGAAGGTCTCGAACACTCGACATAAACAGCCTGTATAACATATCACATTACTGCTCTGATTGCAAGGGATAAATAAGGCATAGGGACAAGGTATGGGAATAGCTATAGGAATGCAATACTTATAAGGGATAAGCACAGCATCACGTGGCTTATGAGACTGCCGATATCATAAATTAAAGAAAAAATGTAGTTTGTGAACCGTTAAAAATACACGAGTTCAGTCGAAATTCGATAGACATTGTTTTCGTTATATGATATACTAGCCGTGCGAAATGCATAAGATTTGATCGGATGCATACGTGTTTGCATGTGGTTTGCAGAACACTTATCTATTTTTTTACATTTAATGGAGGCTATGAGATGACGAAAGCAGAGATTTTAAAAGTAGAAATTTTAAAGCAGTATAAGAGTGTCAGACAGTTCGCAATCGATATGGAGATTCCGTACAGTACACTGGTAACTGCACTGGACAGGGGAATTGAAGGAATGGCATACGGTACGGTTATCCGTATCTGCGATAAATTAAGCCTGAATCCGGTAGATTTTTCTTCATTAGAGAAGGGAGAGGTTCTTGGCGAGAAGCTGCTTGAGAACAGAGTGATGCAGTATTACATTCAGTTAAATAAGAGAGGACGCAAGAAGATCCTTGAAATGATGGAGGATTACGTTCAGCTTGACAAGTACAAGGAGGCTTAATGAATAAGCATTACGATTATCTGATCGTAGGGGCCGGGCTGTTTGGCTCGGTCTTTTCTTACGAGATGAAACAAAAGGGGAGGACCTGTCTGGTGATTGATAAGAGGGATCATCTGGCGGGTAATATTTATACACGCGAAGTACGTGGTATCCAGGTGCATGAATATGGAGCGCATATCTTCCATACCTCGAATCTGAAGGTCTGGAACTATGTGCAGCAGTTTGCGGAGTTTAACCATTTCGTGAATTCACCGATGGCCATTTATAAGGATGAGATCTATAATCTTCCATTTAATATGAACACCTTCAGTAAGCTCTGGGGGATTAAAACGCCAGCCGAAGCGAAAGCGGAGATTGAAGAACAGATTGCAGAGCTGGCGATTGATGAACCGCAGAATCTGGAAGAGCAGGCATTGAAGCTTGCCGGCCGGGATGTGTATGAGAAGCTGGTGAAGGGTTATACCGAGAAGCAGTGGGGCAGAGACTGTCGTGAGCTTCCAGCCTTTATTATTAAACGGCTTCCACTGCGCTTTACCTATGATAATAATTACTTCACCGACCGCTATCAGGGAATTCCGATTGGCGGTTATACGGCCATGATTGAGAAGCTGCTTAACGGAATCGAAGTTCGTCTCAATACTGAATATCGTTCCTTTGTGAAGGAACAGGAGACAGCTCTTGCAGACGGAGCAGATGCCATTACCTATGACAAGGTTCTTTATACCGGAATGATTGATGAGTATTTCGACTATTCCCTTGGCAATCTCGATTATCGTTCCCTGCATTTTGAGCAGGAGGATATGCCGGAATGTGACAACTACCAGGGCAACGCCGTGATCAACTATACCGAACGGGAAGTTCCTTACACCCGGATCATTGAGCATAAGCATTTTGAGTTTGGCAAGGGAGAGGGAACACTCATTACCCGTGAGTATCCGGCTGACTGGCATCCGGGCGATGAGCCGTATTATCCCGTCAACAACGAACGGAACGATACATTATACCGGAAGTATCAGGAACTTGCTTCGAAAGAGCAGAATGTTCTATTTGGCGGTCGTCTTGGCCAGTATAAATATTACGACATGGATAAAGTCATTGAAGCGGCCTGGGAGTTGTGCGAAGCGCAGAATTAATGTGATAAAATTAACTTGATTATTGAAAACAGATTTCGTGGGAATGGTATTACAAATAAGTACTGTTCCCATATTTATTTATAATTGAAACCCCATATTTTGTTTTAACTATTTACAAAGCCATTCGACATATTAATTTGTTTTCTGCTTGTGAATGTAATTATATATTAATCTATATGACTATATGAAGCTTATTCAGTCTCTAATCGTCAAAAAATAGCTCAGAAGACAAAATATGACAAGCAGACCCTTCGCGAGGCTGCTTGTTATATTTTTCTTCTAAGCGTTCGTCTGGTTCTGTTTAATCCCAGCTCAATTCTAACAATAACTATTAAACAACATCCCACTATAATTACTGGTGACATACGGTGACGAGAAATTATGTCCGGGATTCTTATAGGCCACAATGGTCTTGTCAATATACGCCATCGGATTCAGTGAAATCTGATTTGTTTTCCGTAATATGGCGTTCGTAAAGTCTTTTATGCTTGAAAGTGAAGAGAAATCCTCGTCTGAAAGAATTCCCTGATGGAACGCATTTTCATCCATGGATAACTGTCCATCCTCCTCGAAGGATAAGCCAAGCTTTTCAAGCCCCGGAAGATAATGGGCGGATATCCGTTTCATTTCACTGATGAGCTGGCTGCTCTTCGGGTGCAGCTCCTGATATTGGGAGGCGGAGCGGATAAAGGAATTGTATTCACCGATCAGATTGCCGACATTTTCAGTCAGGGATTCAAGATCGGTCTTAAGTCCGACAGTAGCAGCACCATCGTCTGCAGTATGGACACCTTTCAGTGTCAGCTCATAAGTATTATCAATTGTAAAGTGGTTCGTGGATGCGGTTCTTGGCTCTCCGTTTAACAGGAATTCTGCATTGGAGGGTTTGCGGGAAACAAAGTCAAGACCTAAGTAATCCACTGTTCCTGCAATCTTACTGGTATGATTGTCGGATACATGGAAAATGGTATCACGTCCGGCCTTCACACCGTCGGAAGCGGAGGTTAAGCGCAGGGCGCTGTTTCCCTTGCCGTCCTCCAGAATATCAGCATTTACACCGATATCTGCTTTATTAATCAGCCGGGAAAGACGTTCCTGAACGTCGCGGTTCGTCTCACCTTCGTGGATATTATACTGAAACTCGTAGCTCAGATCATTAATTGTAATATCAAAAGAGTAGGTGTCCGGAGCCAGTGTTATTTTGTCATCGGAAGGAAGAATATTTCCGAGATTCTCCTGACTGGTTGCAAGTCCGGTTACTTCGATGGTAAAGGAAGGAACTTCGGTATTTTCGTCCGGCTCGCCGATATAGGTAGCATCAACCATATCCGGATTGCTGGAATAGGCTGTTTTCTTTTGGAACATTTCGTCATCCCCGACACCACCTAAAGAAACAATGGTGTTACGCAGGAGACGGGCATTTTCCTTTAAGCCCACCGCAAATTCACGGGATTCTCTGCTTGTATCAAAAAGATACAGGGGAGCGTCTTTATTTAATTTGACCATGGAGTTATAGATACTGCGGAGCTCGCTTTTCTTATGCGTGTCATACTGCGAAGAAGTTTTCTTCGGCGCATAAGTCGTCAGATAATGATTATAGACGGTATTCATAATCGAATTGTATGCCATAACTGCCCCCTCCTTTCATCCGTGAATATGATGCACCGGTTCGGCTACACAAAAATAATTGTGTCATTTGACTGATTATTTCCATAGCCTGTAATCTACTTGCAAATATGAACCATCCGTGTTATAGTTGCTAAGTCAACATGTGCATCAGGGCATAAAACCTACTTTTATAAATAAAGTGTAGCATGCTGACAAATGAATTTCAAGTAGTGCATTGGAACTACTGATTTCCTATTATTATATATCGGTTTGCGATCGGAGATCATTAGCCGGAAACTGTGGAGAAATTAAAAGAAATTCTATCAAAAATTTAAAAAAAATTTAAATCAAAAATTTAAAAAATTTAAAAGGAGAATTTTAAATTCGAAATATTCGTTTTGGTATTGACGGAAGGGCTTGACTGTGTTATAGTTATCAAACGAGATGCAATTTAGGTCTTTTTTTTGTGCTTAAAATTCGGATATTAGATTGGAGGAATAGAGAATGCGTACGAAGATCACATTAGCTTGTACAGAGTGTAAGCAGCGTAACTACAACACTACGAAGGATAAGAAGAATCATCCGGACAGAATGGAAACCAAGAAATATTGTAGATTCTGCAAAACTCATACTTTACACAAGGAAACCAAATAATTACGCTGTTGTTTGAAAGGAGTTATCATGGCAGAATCCGCAAAGAATGAAAAGACAAAGAAACCTGTTTTTTTCAAAGGCGTTAAGGCTGAGTATAAGAAGATCTCATGGCCTGATAAGGACTCACTCGTTAAACAGTCTGTTGCAGTTGTGTGCATTTCCGTGGTAGTAGCAGCTATTATTGCGGTACTTGACGTTGCAATGCAGTACGGCGTTAATTTCCTGACAAGTCTGTAGAATGAGGTGAATGTATGGCAGAAGCAAACTGGTATGTAGTACACACCTATTCAGGATATGAGAATAAGGTTAAAGCGAATATTGAGAAAACCATTGAGAACAGACATTTGGAGGAAGAAATCCTGGAGGTCCGTGTTCCGATGCAGGACGTTGTTGAAATGAAGAACGGCGCACGCAAGACGGTTCAGAAGAAGATGTTCCCCGGCTATGTTCTGATTAATATGGTAATGAATGACGATACCTGGTATGTTGTCCGTAATACCAGAGGCGTAACTGGATTTGTGGGACCAGGAAGCAAGCCGGTTCCGTTATCCGAAGCAGAAATGAAGCCGCTTGGAATCAAGGTAGATAACATTTCCGTAGATTTCAGGGAGGGCGATACCATTGCGGTTGTTGCGGGCGTCTGGAAGGATACCGTCGGTGTGGTTCAGAGAATGGATTACGGCAAGCAGACAGCAACGATCAATGTAGAACTGTTCGGCAGAGAAACACCTGTCGAAATCAGCTTTGCAGAAGTAAGACTTATGTCTTAATGGAGTCTGCGCTTAAGCAGAACTTCAGGAAACATTTTTAATAGGTTCACGCCTGTGAACCGTGGAAGCAGGAGCGATCCTGCGCCATACCACAATGCAAGGTGTTCTTTTTTCGGAACACTCTTGTAAATATAGGAGGTGCCAAAATGGCAAAGAAAGTAGAAGGATACATCAAGTTACAGATCCCTGCTGGTAAAGCTACACCAGCTCCCCCGGTTGGTCCTGCACTTGGACAGCATGGGGTTAACATCGTTGAATTTACAAAGCAGTTCAACGCAAGAACAGCAGATAAGGGTGATGTGATCATCCCTGTTGTAATTACCGTTTATGCAGACAGAAGCTTTAGTTTCATTACAAAGACTCCCCCTGCAGCAGTACTTCTTAAGAAAGCATGCAACATTAAGTCCGGTTCCGCTACACCTAACAAGACAAAGGTTGCTACAATTTCCAAAGCAAAGCTTCAGGAAATTGCTGAATTAAAGATGCCAGACCTTAACGCTGCAAGCCTTGAGACTGCTATGAGCATGATCGCCGGAACAGCAAGAAGTATGGGCATTACTGTAGAAGACTAGTGCTATAGGAGGATAACGAAATGAAACATGGAAAGAAATATGTAGAAGCTGCAAAGCTTGTTGACCGTGCAGTTGCATATGAGCCTGCTGAGGCAGTTGCTCTTGTTAAGAAGACCGCGGTTGCTAAATTTGATGAAACAATCGAAGTTCATATCCGTACAGGATGCGATGGACGTCATGCTGAACAGCAGGTTCGTGGTGCAGTTGTACTGCCGAACGGAACCGGTAAGACAGTTAAGGTTTTAGTATTCGCTAAGGGTGACAAGGTTGCTGAGGCAGAAGCTGCCGGAGCAGACTATGTTGGCGGCGAAGAGCTGATTCCGAGAATCCAGAACGATGGATGGTTTGATTTCGACGTTGTTGTTGCAACTCCTGATATGATGGGTGTTGTTGGTCGTCTTGGTAAGGTTTTGGGACCTAAGGGCTTAATGCCGAACCCGAAAGCTGGTACCGTAACAATGGATGTAACCAAGGCTATTGCTGATATCAAAGCCGGTAAGATCGAGTACAGATTAGATAAGTCCAACATTATTCATGTACCGGTTGGTAAGGCTTCCTTCGACGAAGAAAAGCTTGCTGAGAACTTCAATGCTCTTATGGAAGCAATCGTTAAGGCAAAACCTTCAGCTTTAAAGGGTCAGTATTTAAGAAGCATCACTCTTACCTCTACTATGGGACCTGGTGTAAAAGTAAGTGTTGCTAAGTACTAATTACTGAATTTAACACAGAAATGAGACTATGGAGCGTGCCGAAAGGTACGCTCTTTATTTTTATATAGAAATCTATTGGTTACAGTTCACACAGCAGCCAGGCACTTGCTGTAAGGCTGCGTGAGAACATGATTTGGGTAGAGCTCCTGGCAAGGTTATTTCGAGCTTGGTGCGAACCATACAAGTTCATCTGGCGAACCAAAGGTGAGCCTGGTGAAGCTTGTTCAGGAGTGAACAGTAACATTTGTCGAACGCCACTGTCTTGCATCTGACAGGGAAAGTGTGTTATCTTTATACTTATGAACAGAATAAATAAAAGAAAAAAGAAACCATCACGCAAAGGCACTCTGAAACCGGCAATGATATTCCTGCTTACACTGGGAGGAATCACACTGGCAGGACTTTGCATCCTTCTGGTGGTGGCAGGCTTTCAGAAGGCCAATGTCGATGTGAAAAATAAATATGAATCTGCGCAGAGCAGTATTTTTAAGGAACGTGTTCCAATTAATCATACAGATTCTTCCAATGGAGGGGAAGCAGAGGTGACTTCGGAGCTTCTGAAGGAAAATCCGCGCTATGGGAATGTCCTGGCAGATGAAGAATATATGGCACAGAACCGGATTTATCCGTGGGAGGCTTCTTCGACGGATGAGGTGACGCTGTGCTTTACCGGAGATATTCTTATGGACGATGAGTATGCCATTATGTCCAAATTAAAAGGCCGTGGCGGAAATCTGGATGAAGGAATATCGGAAGAACTCCTGACGATCCTGCGCCAGTCGGATATTACGGTGGTAAATAATGAATTTCCATATACGAACCGGGGAACTCCGACAGAAGGAAAGACCTTTACCTTCCGGGCCGATACGGATACGGTGTCGTATTTGGGAGATATGGGGGCAGATGTGGCGATTGTTGCGAATAATCATGTGTATGATTTTGGGGAACAGGGACTGCTGGATACTCTGGATACCCTGAATCAGGCGTCCATTCATGCACTGGGGGCAGGAAGGAATATCGAGGAGGCCTCGGCACCCGTTTATTTTATTGTAAATGACATGAAGATTGCCCTGATTGCAGCAACACAGATTGAGCGTCTGGATAATCCGGACACCAGGGAAGCGACCGAAACCTCACCGGGCGTCTTCCGGTGCTTTAATCCGGAGAAGCTGTGTGAGGTAATAGCACAGGCTAAGGCAGAGAGCGATTTCGTGATTGTATGCGTTCACTGGGGAACTGAGAATGAGAGTGATCCGGACTGGGCACAGACGGATCAGGCACCGCTGTATGCACAGGCAGGAGCCGATCTGATTGTTGGCGATCACCCACACTGCTTGCAAGGCATAACCTATTGCGGAAACACACCGGTGCTTTACAGTCTTGGTAATTTCTGGTTTAATTCCAGGACCATTGATACCGGACTTCTCAAGGTCAGTATCGGGCAGGACGGAATCAAATCCCTGCAGTTCGTACCGGCTATTCAGTCGGACTGCCGCGTGAAGCTGGTTTATGACAGCGAAAAGGAACGGATTCTGTCTTATTTAAGAGGTCTTTCTCCGGGAGTACAGATTGATTCCGAAGGATATATTTCACAAAATTAGATTTTACATTGGTTCTGTGAGTTTACAAAAAGTGAATTTCTTTAAAGTAATTTGCAAAAGAGGATTGACAAAAGAATCCCAGCTATGCTATTCTACTTAAGGTCGTTTTGACCATGCCGAAGACAGCAGGCGCCGTGAGACGTAAGAGCGTAAGCCACCTGCCGAGGAAAGAGTTTACATGAGAGATGTATTTTCTGCCCTTTCGTTTTCGGAAGGGCTTTTATAATACCGCCTGTAAGCAGGCAGATGTTCAATAAGCTCATTTCGGCACCAAAATCTAATAGGAGGTAAGAAAAGTGGCAAAAGTTGAACTGAAAACACCGGTTGTAGACGAGATTTCCGCTAACATCAAGGATGCGCAGTCCGTAGTATTGGTTGACTATCGTGGACTTACTGTAGAACAGGATACTGCTCTTCGTAAGCAGCTTCGTGAGGCAGGAATTACTTACAAAGTTTACAAGAACACAATGATGAACTTTGCGTTCAAGGGAACCGATTTCGAAAGCCTTGCTCCTTATCTTGAAGGACCGAGCGCAATTGCGGTTTCCACTACAGATGCAACAGCTCCTGCCAGAGTACTCAGCAATTTCGCTAAGACAGCTCCTGCTCTTGAAATCAAGGCTGGTGTGGTAGAGGGTATTGCATACGATGCAAAGGGAATGGAATCCATCGCAAAGATCCCTTCCAGAGAAGAATTACTGTCCAAGTTACTTGGAAGCATTCAGTCTCCGATTACGAACTTTGCTCGTGTTATGAACCAGCTTGCTGAAAAAGGTGGCGCATCCGCATGCGAAGCACCTGCAGCTGAGGCAGCTCCTGCAGAGGAAGCTCCCGCTGAAGCACCTGCAGCAGAATAATCTGATCTGCATGTGATGTAACTAACTAATTATTGAATAGAACTATTTAAATGGAGGAAAATAAAATGGCAAAATTATCCACTCAGGAATTAATCGACGCTATCAAAGAGTTAACTGTATTAGAATTAAATGATCTTGTAAAAGCTTGTGAAGAAGAATTCGGCGTATCTGCAGCAGCAGGCGTTGTAGTTGCAGCAGCAGGTGCTGATGCAGGCGCAGCAGCAGAAGAGAAGGATTCCTTCGATGTAGAGCTTACTGAAGTAGGCGCTGAAAAGGTTAAGGTTATCAAGGTTGTTCGTGAAGCTACCGGACTTGGACTGAAGGAAGCTAAGGACGTAGTTGATTCCGCACCGAAGATGGTTAAGGAAGGCGCTACTAAGGAAGAAGCTGAAGAACTTAAGAAGAAATTAGAAGAAGTTGGAGCAAAGGTTACATTAAAGTAATTTTTACTGCGAATTCTGATCCAAAGGATTCCCGGGCAGATGGTTCGGGAATCCTTTTTTGATGTTTTTTCACTTTTTTCTTGACGATCAAATTCTCTTGTGGTAGTATGGATAGTGCACTATTGTGGTGTGGTAGGCTTTTTTACGACACTAAATCATAAAGAACGGGGTGAATAGTCAATGGAAAAGAACAGAATACGTCCCATTGCCGCAGGCAAGAATATTCGTATGAGTTATTCACGACAGAAAGAGGTTCTGGAAATGCCCAACCTCATTGAAGTCCAGAAGGATTCTTACAAGTGGTTCCTGGAAGAAGGCTTGAAAGAGGTATTTGATGATATCTCTCCAATCGCTGATTACAGCGGTTCCTTAAGTCTGGAATTCGTAGATTTCGAACTTTGCGAAGACGATGTGAAATATTCTATTGAAAAGTGCAGGGAAAGAGACGCAACATACGCAGCTCCCCTGAAGGTTAAGGTACGTCTTTATAATAAAGAAAAGGAAGAGATCAGTGAACATGAAATCTTCATGGGTGACCTTCCGATCATGACAGAGACCGGTACATTCGTAATTAACGGTGCAGAACGTGTTATCGTCAGCCAGTTAGTTCGTTCTCCCGGTATCTATTACGCAATTGATCACGATAAGATCGGTAAGAGACTGTTTTCTTCTACCGTAATCCCTAACCGTGGTGCATGGTTAGAGTATGAAACAGACTCAAACGATATTTTCTATGTTCGTGTTGACAGAACCAGAAAGGTTCCGATTACAGTTCTGATCCGTGCTCTTGGTATTGGCACCAACGAAGAGATCAGAGAGCTGTTTGGTGACGAACCCAAAATTGAAGCAAGCTTTGGCAAGGACGTTGCAACGAATTATCAGGACGGCCTTTTAGAGCTGTACAAGAAAATCCGTCCCGGTGAACCTTTAAGCGTTGAAAGTGCAGAAAGTCTGATCAACGCGATGTTCTTTGACCCCAGAAGATATGATTTAGCGAAAGTCGGTAGATATAAATTTAATAAGAAGCTGGCATTACGCAACAGAATCCGGAATCACATTCTGGCAGAAGATGTTGTGGATGTACAGACCGGTGAAGTTCTTGCAGAGGCTGGAACCAAGGTAACGGCTGAACTTGCAGATCAGATTCAGAACGCAGCAATTCCTTATGTATTTATCCAGACAGAGGAACGTAATGTGAAGGTGCTTTCCAGCATGATGGTAGACCTTACCACTTACGTAGACTGCAATCCGAGGGATTTTGGCATTACAGAGCTTGTATATTATCCGGTATTAAAGCAGATTATCGAAGAATACGGTGATGATGCAGAAGCTCTTGGTGAAGCCCTGAAGAAGAACGTACATGAGCTTGTTCCGAAGCATATTACCAAGGATGATATTTTGGCATCCATTAACTATAACATCCATTTGGAATACGGTATCGGTAATGACGACGATATCGACCACCTGGGAAACAGACGTATCCGTGCGGTTGGTGAGTTGTTACAGAACCAGTACAGAATTGGTCTTTCCAGACTGGAAAGAGTTGTCCGTGAAAGAATGACAACTCATGATGCAGAGGAAATTTCTCCTCAGGCACTCATCAACATTAAACCGGTACAGGCTGCTGTGAAGGAATTCTTCGGATCCTCCCAGCTGTCCCAGTTCATGGATCAGAATAATCCGTTGGGTGAGTTGACACATAAGAGACGTCTTTCTGCGTTAGGTCCCGGTGGTCTTTCCAGAGATCGTGCCGGATTCGAGGTCCGGGATGTCCATTATTCCCATTACGGAAGAATGTGTCCGATTGAGACCCCCGAAGGTCCGAACATTGGTCTGATTAACTCTCTTGCATCCTATGCAAGAATTAATGAATATGGTTTCGTTGAGGCTCCTTATCGTAAGATTGATAAGTCCGATCCGGCAAATCCGCGTGTAACCGACGAAGTTGTTTACATGACCGCAGATGAAGAAGATAACTACCATGTAGCACAGGCGAACGAAGCCCTGGATGCAGAAGGACATTTCGTACGTAACTCCGTATCAGGACGTTATAAGGATGAGACATCCGAATATCCGAAGGCAATGTTCGATTACATGGACGTTTCCCCGAAGATGGTATTCTCTGTTGCGACAGCGCTGATTCCTTTCCTTGAAAACGACGATGCAAACCGTGCGTTGATGGGATCCAACATGCAGCGTCAGGCAGTACCGCTTTTAACAACCGAAGCACCTGTTGTAGGTACCGGTATGGAACCGAAGGCAGCCGTTGACTCTGGTGTCTGTGTAGTAGCAAAGAAGTCCGGTGAGATCACTCATGTGGCTTCCAACTTAATCAAGATGACCTGCGATGATGGGGAGAAGGTTGAATTCCACCTGACCAAGTTTGCCCGAAGCAACCAGAGTAACTGTTATAACCAGAGACCGATTGTTGTAAAGGGTGAGCATGTAGAAGCCGGTCAGGTAATTGCAGATGGTCCTTCTACTTCCGAAGGTGAGCTTGCACTCGGCAAGAATCCTCTGATCGGATTCATGACCTGGGAAGGCTATAATTACGAGGATGCCGTATTATTAAGTGAACGACTGGTACAGGATGATGTTTATACATCCGTACACATTGAAGAATATGAAGCAGAAGCACGTGATACCAAGTTGGGACCCGAAGAGATTACAAGAGATGTTCCGGGTGTCGGTGATGATGCATTAAAGGATCTGGATGATCGCGGTATTATCCGTATCGGTGCAGAGGTTCGCGCCGGTGATATCCTTGTTGGTAAGGTAACTCCTAAGGGAGAGACAGAGCTTACCGCAGAAGAAAGATTACTCCGTGCCATCTTCGGTGAGAAGGCAAGAGAAGTACGTGATACTTCCTTAAAGGTTCCTCACGGAGAGTATGGTATTGTTGTAGATGCCAAGGTATTTACCAGAGAGAACGGCGATGAGCTGTCTCCAGGTGTAAATCAGGCAGTACGTATTTACATTGCACAGAAGAGAAAGATTTCCGTTGGTGATAAGATGGCCGGCCGTCACGGTAACAAGGGTGTTGTTTCCCGTGTGCTTCCGGTAGAAGATATGCCTTATCTGCCAAATGGCCGTCCTCTCGATATTGTGTTAAATCCTCTGGGTGTACCTTCCCGTATGAATATCGGACAGGTGTTGGAGATTCACCTTTCCCTTGCAGCCAAGGCACTTGGCTTTAATGTTGCAACACCGGTATTCGATGGCGCGAACGAGATAGACATTATGGATACTCTCGATCTGGCAAACGATTATGTGAATTTAAGCTGGGAAGAATTCGAGAAGAAACACAAAGAAGAACTTCTTCCTGAGGTTATGGAATATTTATCCAGGAACCGTGACCACAGAGAGCTTTGGAAGGGTGTTCCGATTTCCAGGGATGGTAAGGTAAGACTTCGTGACGGACGTACCGGTGAGTACTTCGACAGCCCGGTTACCATTGGACACATGCATTACTTAAAGCTCCATCATCTGGTAGATGATAAGATCCATGCACGTTCAACCGGTCCTTACTCCTTAGTAACACAGCAGCCGCTTGGTGGTAAAGCCCAGTTCGGTGGACAGCGTTTCGGAGAAATGGAAGTCTGGGCACTGGAGGCTTATGGTGCATCCTATACACTGCAGGAAATCCTGACAGTGAAGTCCGATGATGTTATTGGCCGTGTGAAGACTTACGAAGCCATTATCAAGGGCGACAATATTCCTGAACCCGGAATCCCGGAATCCTTTAAGGTATTACTTAAGGAATTACAGTCTCTTGGTCTTGATGTCAAGGTTCTCCGTGAGGATAACACCGAGGTTGAGATTGCAGAGACCATTGACTACGGTGATACCGATTACCGTGCAGAGATGGAAGGCGAGAACAGAGGTTATGACTATGATCAGAGCTCTCTTTCCGACATGGGTTATCAGAAACAGGAATTTGATACAGACAGCGGTGAACTTGTAAGTGCAGATGAGGATGATGCAGATGCAGATGGAGATCTTGATGACGATTTCACATTGGGCATTGAATCAGACTCATATGATGAATAAAACCGGAAGGAGTACCCAAAATGTCAGAAACAAAGCAAGAAGTGTATCAGCCGATGACATTTGATGCCATCAGAATTGGTTTAGCATCTCCTGAGAAGATCAGGGAATGGTCCAGAGGCGAGGTAACAAAGCCTGAGACAATCAATTACAGAACCTTAAAACCCGAAAAAGACGGTTTGTTCTGTGAAAGAATCTTTGGACCGAGCAAGGACTGGGAATGTCATTGTGGTAAATATAAGAAGATCAGATATAAGGGTGTTGTCTGTGACCGATGCGGTGTTGAGGTTACCAAGTCAAGCGTTCGTAGAGAGCGTATGGGACACATTGAGCTGGCAGCTCCGGTATCCCACATCTGGTACTTCAAGGGAATTCCGAGCCGTATGGGGTTGATTCTGGATTTATCACCCAGAGTACTGGAAAAGGTATTATATTTTGCTTCCTATATTGTACTGGACGCAGGCGAAACCGATCTGGAATACAAGCAGGTTCTGTCTGAGAAGGAATATCAGGATGCAAGGGATACATGGGGCAACAGGTTCCGTGTAGGCATGGGCGCAGAAGCCATCAAAGAGCTTCTGGAGGCCATTGATCTTGAAAAGGACGCAGAAGAATTAAAGGCAGGATTAAAGGATTCTACCGGTCAGAAGCGTGCCAGAATTATTAAGCGTTTAGAGGTCGTTGAAGCATTCCGTGAATCCGGAAATGAACCTTCCTGGATGATCATGGATGCAATTCCGGTAATTCCTCCGGATCTTCGTCCTATGGTTCAGCTGGATGGTGGACGTTTTGCTACCTCCGACCTGAATGACTTATATCGTCGGATTATCAACCGTAACAACCGTCTGAAGAGACTTCTTGAGCTTGGCGCACCGGACATCATCGTCCGCAACGAGAAGAGAATGCTTCAGGAAGCAGTCGATGCCCTTATTGATAACGGTAGAAGAGGAAGACCGGTAACCGGACCCGGTAACCGTGCATTAAAGTCTCTTTCCGATATGTTAAAGGGTAAATCCGGACGTTTCCGTCAGAACCTGTTAGGTAAGCGTGTTGACTATTCCGGACGTTCCGTTATCGTCGTTGGACCGGAGCTGAAGATTTATCAGTGTGGTCTTCCGAAAGAGATGGCAATTGAATTATTTAAGCCTTTTGTTATGAAAGAGCTCGTATCAAGAGGTACTTCACAGAATATTAAGGCAGCAAAGAAGCTGGTAGAAAGACTCGACACCCAGGTATGGGATGTGCTCGAGGATGTCATTAAAGAGCATCCGGTTATGTTAAACCGTGCCCCTACACTTCACAGACTTGGTATTCAGGCATTTGAACCGATCCTTGTAGAAGGTAAGGCAATCAAGCTTCATCCGCTTGTTTGTACCGCGTTCAACGCCGACTTCGATGGAGACCAGATGGCAGTGCATCTTCCGTTAAGCGTAGAAGCTCAGTCGGAGTGCCGTTTCCTTCTGCTCTCTCCGAACAACCTGTTAAAGCCTTCCGATGGTGGTCCGGTTGCCGTTCCTTCCCAGGATATGGTACTTGGTATTTACTATCTGACCCAGGAGCGTCTCGGTGCAGTGGGTGAAGGCAAGTTCTTCAAGAATGTGAACGAAGCAATTCTTGCTTATGAAAATGGTGCCTGCACCTTACATTCGAGAATCAGGGTTCGCGTCACCAAGAAGAATGCAGAGGGCGAAGAAGTTACAGGAATCGTTGAATCCACATTAGGAAGATTCCTCTTTAACGAGATCCTTCCTCAGGATCTTGGCTATGTGGACCGTACGAAGCCGGAGAACTTCCTGCTTCCAGAGGTTGATTTCCATGTAGGAAAGAAACAGTTAAAGCAGATCCTTGAAAAAGTAATTAATACACATGGAGCATCCGTTACTGCAGAGGTACTTGACCTGATTAAGTCTACCGGTTACAAGTATTCCACCAGAGCAGCAATGACCGTATCCATTTCCGATATGACCGTGCCTGCACAGAAGCAGGAAATGCTGGATGCCGCGCAGGCAACTGTAGATAAGATTGCACAGAACTTCCGGCGAGGCCTGATCACCGAAGAAGAGCGTTATCGTGCCGTTGTAGAGACCTGGAATGAAACCGATAAGGAACTGACCGAGGTACTGTTAAAGGGTCTTGATAAATACAACAATATCTTCATGATGGCTGACTCTGGAGCCCGTGGTTCCAATCAGCAGATCAAGCAGTTGGCAGGTATGCGTGGATTGATGGCCGATACAACCGGTAGAACCATCGAACTCCCGATCAAGTCAAACTTCCGTGAAGGATTGGACGTACTGGAATACTTCATGTCTGCACATGGTGCACGTAAGGGATTGTCCGATACCGCACTTCGTACTGCAGACTCCGGTTACCTGACAAGGCGTATGGTTGACGTGTCACAGGAATTAATTATCCGTGAGACAGACTGTATGGAAGGCTCCGATAAGATTCCGGGAATGGAAGTAAAGGCTTTCATGGATGGTAAGGAAACCATCGAGGGATTAAAGGACAGAATTACAGGAAGATTTACCTGTGAAGATATCAAGGATAAGGACGGAAACATTATTGTAAAGCGTAATCACATGATTACCCCGAGCCGTGCTTCCAGGATCTTATCCGTAGGTGTGGATGAATTAGGTGATCCGATTGAAAAGGTTAAGATTCGTACGATTCTTACCTGTCGTTCCCACAATGGTATCTGTGCAAAATGTTACGGTGCCAACATGGCAACCGGTGAACCGGTTCAGGTTGGTGAAGCAGTTGGTATTATTGCAGCACAGTCTATTGGTGAACCCGGTACACAGCTGACCATGCGTACGTTCCATACCGGTGGTGTTGCTGGTGACGATATCACACAGGGTCTTCCCCGTGTCGAGGAGCTTTTTGAAGCACGTAAGCCGAAGGGACTTGCAATTATTGCAGAATTTGGCGGCGTAGCTACGATTAAGGATACCAAGAAAAAGCGTGAGATTATCATTACCGATCCGGAAAACGGAGAGTCCAAGACTTACCTGATCCCTTACGGATCCCGTATCAAGATTACAGACGGTGCTGTACTGGAGGCCGGTGATGAACTTACCGAAGGTAGTGTAAATCCTCATGACCTTCTGAAGATCAAGGGCATCCGTGCCGTACAGGATTACATGATCCGTGAAGTACAGAGAGTTTACCGTCTGCAGGGTGTTGATATTTCCGATAAGCATATCGAAGTCATCGTCCGTCAGATGTTAAAGAAGGTTCGCATCGAGAATAACGGCGATACCGAATTCCTTCCGGGTACACTCGTTGACGTGCTTGATTATGAAGATATGAACGAGAAGCTGATCGCTGAAGGCAAGGAGCCTGCAGAAGGCAAGCAGGTAATGCTTGGTATTACCAAGGCAGCACTTGCAACAAACTCCTTCCTGTCAGCAGCATCCTTCCAGGAAACAACCAAGGTTCTGACAGAAGCAGCCATCAAGGGTAAGGTAGATCCGCTGATCGGTCTGAAAGAAAATGTTATCATTGGTAAGCTGATTCCGGCAGGTACCGGTATGAAGCGTTATCGTAATACCTTCCTGAATACCGATTTTATTAAGGAAGAGGCTTCCCCGGAAGCGTCTGCAGAGGAAGAATTGTCTGTTGATATGGATGAAGATTTTGATGTTTCAGAAGATACCATGGAAAAGGAAGAAGTAACCTCTGTTTCTGAGGAAGAATAAGAAATACGAAAGAAGAAGGGCGGTTCTGCAGTTGCAGAGCTGCCCTTTTATCTGCAAAATATAGTACCATAGTACTATATTTTGCACAAAGTGACGAAATATAAGAAAAAGAAACGGGTTTTATCTACAAATATATAGAAAAACGTTTATATAGGCCAAAAATACCAAAAACGTATTGCAATTAATACCATATTGATGTAATATAACAATAAATTAACAAATGCTATATGCAGAAATGCGAAATTGTTAATAGGAACGCCCGCTTCATCGAGCCTTATTACAAAGAATTTTTACCGGATGGTAAATTATTTTTTTGTGTATAAGACTCGATTTTTTTGTGTAATAAATAATAAAAGGGGAAAAAGGGGAAAGGAAAAAGAATGAAAAAGAAAAATCTTGGAAGCAAACTTGTAAAGAAAGCCATAACATGGGCAATGATTGCAATGATGTCTTTATCCGGAGTGATGAGCAACATGGCAA
>Ga0129312_1000654_pt1 | contig 26648 bp, 20 predicted proteins | sample O827metagenome_FD_94434 | JGI IMG/M metagenome (GOLD analysis project Ga0129312, IMG submission 94434) | Orangutan group fecal microbial communities from Wisconsin, USA - O827 metagenome | ecosystem: Host-associated > Mammals > Digestive system > Large intestine > Fecal | place: USA: Wisconsin... | reverse complement strand
ATTGTATTTAAAATCTCATCCAGAATCCTGGAATCGTCATAATCATAATCCGGTTTGTTCAGCCAGATGACATCCCGCTCCCGGCGGAACCATGTCAGCTGACGTTTTGCAAAATGTCTGGTATCCCGTTTCAGCAGATACACAGCCTCCTCATAGGAAATTTCTCCCTCTAACCAGGAAAGAATTTCCTTATATCCAAGTCCCTGCATGGAAATCATGCCTTTATGGCATCCCTGATCCCGCAGGCGTTTTACCTCATCCACCAGACCTGCTTCCAACATCAAATCTACCCGGCGGTCAATGCGCTCATACAGATGGGCACGCTCATCCGTCAGCACAAAATAGCGGAAATCATACGGGGATTCTTTCGCCCGCTCCTGCTCATTGTGCTTTGAAATCGGTTCCCCTGTTTTTTCAAAATATTCCAGTGCACGAATTGTCCGTTTCACATTATTTGTATGGATGATCTCGGCAGAAACCGGATCCACATGGCGCAGCATTTCATGCAGATATTCATTGCCATGTTCCTGCGCCAGTGCCGCATAATGCTCCCGCAGGGTAATATCTTCTTCCTGCTCGGTAAAATCAATGTCATACAAAAGCGCCTGGATATAAAATCCTGTGCCGCCGGCGATGATCGGAATCTGACCGTTGGCATAAATCTCTTTCAATGCTGCTTTTGCCATCTCCTGAAAACGAACAACATGAAATTCATCCTCAGGATCCAACACATCGATCAGATAATGTTTTACTCCCTGCATCTCCTCCGGTGTCACCTTGGCTGAACCGATATCCATGCCGCGATACACCTGCATGGAATCTGCCGAGATCACAGCACCGTTGATTCTTTTTGCCAACGGCAGTCGGACCTGTCAGTATTAATAATGGTTGCTTTTTCTGTTCCTTCATCATAGTATCACTGTCTCTTAGATTTATTGGACTATTCGAAATAATCCCGTTTTTTGTCTCTCTATACGATTCTCTTAAATTTCTTTTCTATCTCATATTTTGTCATTGCTACGATCACCGGTCTGCCATGCGGGCAAAAATAAGGATTTTCCAGTGTCAGCAATTCATCGATCAGATGTTCGATCTCCGCCCTGGAAAGTTTCTGATTCCCCTTTACCGCCGCTTTGCAGGACATGCTTGCAATCTTTTCCACTACCAGATCTGGTGTATCTTTCTCAGACATACTGCCAAGCCCATCCATCAGTTCCAGCAACAGGCTTTGACCGTTCAGACCATACAAATTGCCCGGAACTGCGTTTACGGTATATTCTTTGCCACCAAAATGCTCGATCTCATATCCGAGTTTTTCAAATTCCGGTAAAAACTTTTTCAGCAGAGTTTCCTCCTGCATGGTCAGGGAAAGAATAATTGGAGGGCTGATCATCTGGGACGTAAATTCTTTTTCCCGATAAGCTTTCATGGTACGCTCAAATAAAACCTTTTCATGTGCCGCGTGCTGATCGATCATATAAAACTGATTCTGAAATTCCACCAGCCAGTAAGTATCAAATAACTGACCGATGATGCGGTGCTGCGGTCTGGCCTGTTTGGAGAGCAGCTTTAGTTCTTCCTTCCTGCCTGTATTCAGATCCAAAGCAGTATCTACATTTTTCTGTACATCAGAAACTGAATATTCTTCTGCTTCCTGCTCAGCTGCTTCAAACAAATTCTGCTGTACAGGATTGGAAATAATCGGTATTTCAGAGTTATTTCCCTGAAATGCACTCAGATTCACGTCTTTCGTTTCAACTGCTGTACGTTCTTCTGGCGCTTGCATATCAACTTTCGATTTTACCTCCGGCTTTGCAGCAAATGAAATATTCTCCCGAACCATTGCATGATTACTGCTTTCCGCTCCGGTCGCCGGCTGCATCGTTCTTTCAGTCAGCGGATCACGCCCCGGATATTTCCGCTCATATGGACTGTCCTTTGCCACCGCTGCACGCAGACGTTCCAGACGCTTTGTCTCAAATGGTTCCGGAACCGCTTCCCGAGGAACCTCCACACGCTTTGCAGTCGTTTTTTCTTCATGAACTGCCACCTTCGGAATCAGTTCACTTTCCCGCAGGTGTCCGGAAATCAGTGCCACCAGCTGCTGATACAACATTTCCCCGTTGGAAAATCGCATTTCCATCTTATTCGGATGCACATTGACATCCACAAGAGTTCCGTCCAGAGAAATCATCAGAACGGTAAACGGATATTTGTGCTGCATCATAAATCCACGATATCCATCCTCCAGAGACTTAGCAATCAGACTGCTTTTAATATAACGTCCGTTAATAAAATAACTTTCGAAATTGCGGTTTCCTCTGGCAATAATCGGCTTTCCGATATACCCATCCACGCAGAATCCTTCGTATTCTCCATGTACTTCCAGCAGGTTTGCCGCAATATCACGACCATAAATATGGTAAATAATATCCTTCAGCTGTCCATTCCCCGAAGTATGTAAACGAATCTGTCCGTTATTGATAAACTTAAAGGATACATCCGGGTGAGACAACGCCATCCGCTCCATCAGATCATTGACATATCCCGCCTCTGTCTGGGCGGATTTTAAGAATTTACGACGCACCGGTGTATTATAAAACAGATTTTTTACCAGAAACGTGGTTCCGTTTGGTGCACCAATTTCTTCTAGGGAAATCTCTTTTCCCCCCTCAATCAGATATCTGCTGCCGGTAAACTGCTCCTGTGTCTTTGTGATCAGTTCCACCTGAGCCACCGCAGCAATACTTGACAGCGCCTCACCGCGGAAGCCCAGTGAGGAAATACGCACCAAATCTTCTACTTTACGAATTTTACTTGTGGAATGGCGGTAAAAAGCGATAGGAATCTGCTCTGCTTCAATCCCGCATCCGTTGTCTGTGATACGGATCAGGGAAGTTCCGCCCTCTTTGATTTCTACGGTGATGGCAGAAGCCTTCGCATCAATGGCATTTTCCACCAACTCTTTGACAACGGAAGATGGGCGCTCCACCACCTCTCCCGCTGCAATCTTATCTATGGTCTGTTCATCTAAAACTTCTATCTGTGGCATATGTGCCTCCTACCAGCGATTTTTAATCTTATTCTGGATTTCATACAATTTGTTCATAGCCTCAAACGGTGTCATATTTGTCAGATCAATCTCACGGATCTCCCCGATGATGTCATCATCTTTCAACGTGTCAAACAGTGACATCTGCGCCATATCCACATCGTCCGGCTGTTTCGGTTTTGCCTTATGCTGTGCCGGAATCTCCGGAAGATTTGCGGCCAGATTGCTCATATTCGCACGCTCCAGTTCCTCGCAGATCACCTTTGCACGCTCGATCACCGGATCCGGAACGCCTGCCAGTTTTGCCACCTGGATACCATAACTTCTGTCAGCGCCGCCGGATACGATCTTTCGTAAAAATACAATATCGTCACCTTTTTCTTTTACGGCAATACAGTAATTATTTACATTGGAAAGCTTGCCTTCCAGTTCTGTCAGTTCATGATAATGAGTGGCAAACAGCGTCTTTGCTCCAAGGATTTTCGGATTGCTGATATACTCTACCACCGCCCAGGCAATAGATAAGCCGTCGATGGTACTTGTACCGCGACCGATCTCATCCAGAATCAAAAGACTGCTGCTTGTAGCATTTCGCAAAATATTTGCCACCTCGTTCATCTCTACCATAAAGGTACTCTGTCCGGAGGCAAGATCGTCGGATGCTCCGACACGGGTAAAAATACGGTCCACAATACCGATATTGGCACTCTGTGCAGGCACAAAACTTCCGATCTGCGCCATCAGCACAATCAGGGCATTCTGTCTCATGTAAGTAGATTTTCCTGCCATGTTCGGCCCGGTAATGATCGCAATACGATTATTTTTATTATCCAGATAGGTATCGTTTGCGATAAACATATCGTTATCGATCATTTTTTCCACCACCGGATGGCGGCCGCCCTTAATGTCCAAAATTCCTTTTTCATTGATCTTAGGTCTCGTATAATCACTCTGCTCAGCTACAACGGCCAGGGAAACAACTACATCCAGCGCCGCAATGGCTTTTGCCGTATGCTGGATACGGACAACCTGATCTGCAATGGTATTGCGAATCTGACAGAAAATATCGTACTCCAGAGCTGTCAGTTTGTCCTCCGCACCAAGAATGGTTTCTTCTAACTCTTTTAACTCGGGTGTAATATAACGTTCCGCATTGGTCAGTGTCTGTTTTCTTGTATAATACTCCGGCACAAGAGCTTTGTAGGAGTTCGTTACTTCGAGATAGTAACCAAATACTTTATTAAATTTGATTCTCAGATTCTTAATACCGGTCTTTTCCCGTTCTTCCTCTTCGATCTTGGCCAGCCACGTCTTGCCCTCGGTCTTGGCATTGCGCAGATGATCCACCTGCTCATTATAGCCGCTCTTGATCATGCCGCCTTCCCGGATGGAGATTGGCGGCTCATCTTCAATGGACTGACAGATCAGCTCATAAATATCCTTTAACGGATCCAGTTCTTCATCCAGTTCCCGCAGCAACGGTGTTTTCAGATCCTGAAGCAGCGTCTTGATGGCCGGAAGCATCTCAAGGGAAGAACGAAAAGCGATCAGATCCCGGGGATTTGCAGTCTGATAAACCACGCGGCTGATCAGACGTTCCAGATCATAGATCGTATTTAAATATTCCCGCAGTTCTTCTCTACAGATCATATTGTTTTTAAGTTCTTCCACTGCATCCAGTCTGGCCTCAATCTGCTTTTTATCGATCAATGGCTGCTCCAGATTGGCACGCAGCATTCTGGCTCCCATGGCTGTTCTTGTTTTATCCAGCACCCAGAGAAGCGAACCACGTTTCTGTTTTTCACGCAGTGTTTCTGCCAGTTCCAGATTTCTTCTGGTGGAACTGTCAAGCACCATAAACTTTCCGGTGGAATATGGTTCAATGGTGGTCATGTGATCCAGTGTCGTTTTCTGCGTCTCATATAGATATTTCAGCAGCGCACCTGCTGCTATCACGCCACAGTTATAATCACCAAGTCCCAGTCCATTCAGGGAAGCCACATGGAAATGATCCTTTAATGTAGTTGCTGCCAGTTCGTCTCCGAAATACCATGCATCCAGAGAATAGATTGTAATACCAAGTCTGTGACGCAAGTCTTCCATATCAATCCCGCTGACAAAAAATGCCTCATTGGAAATAATCTCAGATGGCATATATTTGCTGATCTCATCTAACAGTTTGCGCTCAGAATCCAGTTCTGTCACATAGTAAGCGCCGGTGGTGACATCCGCCACGGACACACCGTATTTATTGTCCACGTACACCACACACATGATGTAGTTATTTTTTGTTTCATCCAATGCATTGGTATCCAGATTTGTTCCAGGTGTAACGATTCTGGTTACTTCTCTTTTTACCAGACCCTTTGCCTGCTTCGGATCCTCCACTTGTTCACAGATGGCCACTTTATATCCTTTGGATACCAGTTTGTTCAAATATCCTTCTACGGCATGAAAGGGCACACCACACATCGGTGCACGCTCTTTTAACCCACAGCTTTTTCCGGTCAGCGTAATCTCAAGTTCCCGGGATGCCGTCAGAGCATCATCAAAAAACATTTCATAAAAATCACCCAGACGGTAAAACAGGATACAGTCTTTGTACTCCTGCTTTGTCTCCATGTATTTTTGCATCATGGGTGTCAATTCTGCTACATTTATCTCCATTTACTTTATCTCCTGTACGATCGCCTCTGCCACTTTTAATCCGTCCATGGCTGCAGACATAATACCACCGGCATATCCTGCGCCTTCTCCGCACGGATACAGCCCCCGGATCTCACTCTGAAAACTTTCATCCCTGTGAATCCGCACCGGGGAAGAGGTACGGCTCTCCACGCCGGACAAAATACAGTCCTCGCGGTTAAATCCACGGATTTTCCGCCCAAAAGCTTCCATTCCCTCGCAAAACGCCTCATTTACAGCTTCCGGAAACAGGCTTCTCAGGTTTGCAAAGCCATGCAGACCTTTTACACAGCTATCAAAAGAACCGTATCCCGTGCTGGCTCTATTCTGTTTAAAATCACCATATAACTGCTGAGGCACTTTTCCCTCCGCAAGTTTCCATGTTTTTTCTTCTAACATCCGCTGAAACGCAACGCCGGAAAGAGGATGTTCTTTATCTGGGAAATCTGCCGGAGTCACAGAAATAATGATGGCACTGTTTGCATTATGGCTATCACGTTTCCGGTAACTCATACCGTTTACTGCCAGGCAATTTTCTTCGGAAGAAGCATTGACCACGTAACCACCCGGACACATGCAAAAAGAATACACGCCTCTTCCATTGGAAGCCTGATGTGTTACCTTATAAGCAGCTGTTGGCAGCAGTGTCATATCGGCACCGGTTCCATACTGGCTTTCATTGATCATCTGCTGTGGATGTTCCACACGCATACCTACCGCAAAGGATTTTGCCGCCATCGGAATCTGCCGCTCATACAGCATCTGAAATGTATCTCTGGCACTGTGTCCGATGGCCAGAACCACACCAGAAACTACCTTCCATTCCTTATGATTCAGCTCAATTTCCGAAATCTTCCCATCTTTGATATGTAAATCGGTCACCTTTGTGGAAAAATGGAAGGTTCCGCCAAGACCAATAATTTCCTGACGCATCCGCTCTACTACTGTGCGCAGGACATCTGTTCCCACATGTGGTTTTGCCACATACAAAATATCCTCCGATGCACCAAATTTCACAAAAGTTTCCAGCACATACCGGCTGCGTCCGAATTTATCTTTTACTAAAGTATTTAACTTTCCATCAGAAAACGTACCGGCTCCGCCTTCTCCAAACTGCACGTTGGATTCGAGATTTAAACTGCCCTCGCTCCAGAATGCTTCCACATCCTGCTGACGGGCAGATACTTCTTTTCCGCGCTCATAGATATTCGGGCAATAACCACACTGTGCCAGCAGATAAGCTGCAAACAGGCCCGCCGGTCCCGCACCTACGATTGCGATCGGATGTTTTTCTTCTGCCGCCGCATCCTTTTTTTTCGGAATTTGATAAGTCACTGGCTGAATTTCCTGCACATGCGCATGATTTTTGCGGATTTTCTGCTGTGCGTCCACCACAAGCCGCACTGTATACGTATAATTAAGTGTAGCTTTTTTTCTGGCATCCACCGACTGTTTCATGATCTGCATGGAGATCACTTTTTTTGTCGGAATCTGCGCCAGCGCACATGCCTTTTGAAAGATTTCTTCTTTTGTATGTGCCAGAGGCACAGAAATCTGTGACACTTGAATTGTCTTGTTCATATATTTCTCCAAATTATTCTGTTTCGTATTAGATATTTTACACACATTCGTGTTCGTTTCTTACTTTACGTCATTGTTTCTGACTTTGCAGCGCAATGCCGCCTGTCTGCCTGCCACTGTTCCACTGGACCAGGCCCACTGCAGATTATAACCGCCGCAGATGCCATCCACATCCACGATCTCACCTGCAAAATACAGTCCCGGTACTTTTCTTGACTCCATCTGTTCGGTCAGTTCTTCCACTGAAATCCCACCGCAGGTAACCTGTGCAAAAGAAAAATCCTTTGTTCCGGTTATTGTCAGTTTTACCTGTTTGAGCAAATGGATCAGCTCCCGCTGTAACTGCCGTCTCTTCGTTTCATTCACAGAAACAATCGTGCGCTCTCCCAGATGTTTTTGTGCACAAAGCATTGCTGCAAGTTTTTCGTTGACGATACCGGACAACAGTTCCTTCCAGGTCGTATCACCAGATACCTGGGTCATTTGGTTTTTCCAGAATTCGCGTAACGCATCTTCTGTATACTCTGGTGCAAAATCAAGCACCGCTTCCACTCTCTGATCCTCATCCAGCGCCAGTGACGCATACCGGCTCACCTGAAAAACCGGGATTCCGGAAATACCATAATCTGTCATCTGTACTTCCCCAATATCCTGCGCCACACATGACCCATCTACAAAGAGACTTACCGAAGCATCTGCCCGCACACCTGCCGTCTGCTTTAACCAGCCTGCCTCAGCAATCAATGCAGTCAGCGCCGGCAACGGCTTCTTCACTGTATGTCCTAATGCTTTCGCATAAATATAACCGCTTCCATCACTGCCGGTCTTTGGAGATGCCATACCTCCGGTTGCCAGAATACAACTTTTAGAAGCAAACAGACCGCTTTTTGTATCCAGCACAAATCCGTCTTTCTCCCGCTGGATCTTCCGGATTCCAATACTGTTATACAGTTCAATCTGCAATACTTCCATGCGGCGCATCAATGCATTTCGAATGGTTGCTGCCTGCCCGCTTCTCGGATAACAGTAACCCTGCCGTTCTTTTGTCAGTACACCCAGTCCACGGAAAAATTCAATGGTATCTGTGGCGGAAAATGCCTCTAACATATGCAATACAAAGGCAGGGGTATCGCATCGATAAAAGCTCTCCCCCTGCATCAGATTCGTAAAATTGCATTTTCCATTTCCTGTTGCCAGGATCTTTTTGCCGGAAACTTCATGGTGATCCAGAATGGCTGTTTTTGCCCCTGTGGATGCAGCCTGAATGGCAGCCATCAGACCGGCTGCCCCTCCGCCAACTACAATTACATCATATTCTTTCTGTTTCACAAAAACTCCTCTTACTTATCATCCTCAAAAAAATGTAAAATTTCTCTGGTCATCTCATCGTCCAACTCATCATCTGATGCATTGTTCTCCTGCATCTCCTTTTTTGATACACTCGTAACAGGCTCAGCTGATACCACATCAGATTTTTTCAGTTTTTCTTCTTTCTCTGTATCAGGATCTGTTTTATCGGACTGTTTTTTAGTATCATTATCTGCCCGTTTTTCCAGCCCATCCCCTGCATCTTTGTCTTTTTTATCAAATGCTTTCTGTGCATGTCCTGCCAGTTCCAGTCTTCTGCTTGTGCGAATTGCAAAGATGAGATAGATCGGGCTGATAATGCTGATAACTCCGTCCGCGATCAGAATATAATAAATCACATCTTTATACTGGCTTACTTTTCCACCAGGATTCAACACGATCAGAATGGCCGCTGCCAGAAATACCAGTGCGATCAGCAGGAACACAAACCAGCCTTTGTTGTGCATACTCTTCAGATCAACCGCATTCTGCAGCTTGATAATGGCCGTCAGCAAAATGCAGATGCCGAAAAACAGTGAAAAATAGACGGCAATCTCATTGGTTCGAACCAGCATAAGTACTCCGATCAGCACGCACAAAACGCCCGCGGAGAAACCATATTTTCCAATATCCCGGTAACTTCCGGTCAGGAAATATTTCACGATCATAACAATACCGAATATCACAAAAATTGCTCCGGCAATATAAATAATATAAATCTCTTTAAACTGTGGAACAAATATCATTGCCAGTCCAAACAATATGTAAATGATAGCAATTCCAAGAATCATACCTGTTCCGATACCAATTCCCTTTTGTTTCTTCTCTTTTGACATCCCGGCCTCCATGATATATAACTATTACGCTTCTGTGTATCTCTGCAATTCTACACTCAGTCCGAGTTTTTTCCTCAGACTGAGATAAAAATCACTCGTGTTTCAGTATAGCACAAGCCACAGATTTTGGAAAGTCGTTTCCCGGGATTAATTTCTTGCATTTTCCAGAAAGGATCATTCTCTGCATTCTCTTTTTCCAGCTTCTGTTTTGTAAATATTTTCGTTCAGTCTTCCGTCAACATTTCCTTATTTACCCGTTAGCTCGAGTAGTTTTCCAGAAAACTGTAAAGATTCTCCAGCGAAGAAAATGAAATACCCTTTACCGCATCATTTCTCAGATATTCCGGCAGATCTGATAGCTTCAGGCTTGTCTCAAAATACAGCCGGTCCGTGTCACTGAAATAAACGGACAGATATTCCCCGGATACTTTGACATAGTATTTCTCTTCTTTTAAATTATTCATACTTTCCACCGTCGTGCTATCTGTACTGTTTTTCTGGACGGAAGCTGTTGTATCTTCTTTTGTTTCATCATTTCCGGATGCCGTCTGAATTGGCGTTACATCTTCTGAAAGCTGACTGCCACCCATATAAAAGCCACCCCAAAAGGCAGCGATGATCAATCCTGTGCAAATCAAAAAAGAAATGCGAATCATACGTGTCTGTTTCATCATACATAAACTCCTTTACACGTAGTATTCACATTTCTTCTTTTTTTATACAGATGAAAAAATCATCCTTTTATAATAAATGGAACTTCTTCGCAATGCGAATGATCAGTTCACCTTTCGGGAAACTGTGCAGTTCTTCTTCTGTCAGACCTTTGATCAACAGTAATGCAGCTGCATACACAACTATTCCCACCAGTACGGATACTCCCACACCAATCACATTGCTGTGTATTGCTTTATGAATCACAAAGTAAACCGCATATACCACCACACTCATGATCACGGACGCAATCGCCGGTTTTATAAATATTTTCCTGATATCTGGTTTATACCCGGAATACTTTCTGACCGACGTACCGTTCAAAATACACATGATCAGAGAAAATGCAACGGTTCCAATACAAATACCATAAATTTTCAGGTTCAGTCCGAACATGGCTGCAGCAATCACACCTGCATGGAGACCCAGCGCAATGGATGCATTTCGAACCGGAATTTTCATACGGTCGATACCCTGCAGTACCGCATTGGACAATGTGGAAATCGAGTAGAAAATAACACTGATTCCACCGGCCTGCAGCAAATGTCCTGCCAGAGCACTTGAGCCCGGGAACAGAAGCTGGATGATCGGATCTGCCAGTACCATAAGGCCTGCGGTACACGGCATTGCCACAACCATAATAAAACGCATGGACATACCGATCTTTGATCTGACCTGATCATCATCTTTTTGCGCAAAAGCAGCAGCCAGTGCAGGTACACAGGAAGCCGCCAGAGCTGTCGAAATGGAGATTGGTACGTTCGTTAAAACACGGTATTTTCCGGAGAAAATCCCCCACCATTCGGACACATCCGTAGTAGAATATCCCTGAAGTGTCGCAATATTTTTAAATAACCACTGGTCTACTATAGATACCAGATTGTAAATAGTTGTACTGAGTAATACCGGAACGATCGTAGCGATCAGAATACCAAAAATCACACGGTAAGATTCCGGCTCTTTCTGTGCTACTTTCCATTCCCGTTTCATAGCTTTGCGGAACTTTGGTAAAAACATGGAAAACACAAAGATGATAAAGGCAAGTCCACACAGAGCTCCCGCACTGGTTCCCAGTGTTCCGCCCGCAGCACCGTAAGCCGCATCATAATGTTCTTTACTTCCAAGTACGGTCGCAATTCGTTTACCATAAGCAAACAATACATAGGCAGCACCTACGCTGACTACCGCATTTACGATCTGCTCAATAATCTGGGATACCGCACTCGGGATCATGGTTCCCATACCCTGGAAAAATCCACGGAATACACCAAGTACCGCTACGATGATCAGTGTCGGAGCCAGTACCTGCAGTGCATACACGCCCAGTGGTGTCTGGAACAGCCGTGTCAGTTCTTCCGCACCGAAAAACACGATAGCACAGGCTGCCGTACCGGTGATCAGAGCAAATAGCATAGCTCCCTTAAATACACGGTAAGCATTCTGCCGTTCTCCATTTGAAATTCGTGCAGAAACCATCTTGGATACCGCCATTGGCAGACTGTAAGACGATATTAGCAGCAGTAAACTGTAAATCTCATATGCACAGCTGTAATAATCATTTCCATGATCACCAATGATCGCAGTCAGCGGAATTCGGTAAACAAGACCAATGACCCTGCTGACTAAGGATGCAATCGCCAGAATCGATCCCTGCACCAAAAAACTTGTATCATTTTTCTTCTTACTCATATAATAACCTCTTTTCCTGCTTTCAGGAAAACGCAGCATTGTCTGAGCAGCTTATCTGTTTGCATACTCTTCCTCGCTTGGATAAAAAGCGATCTTATCTGCATAGGTATCCTCGGTCACACATACCCATGTTTTTCCCTGATTTAATCGGATCTCAGATCCGCTCTCATCATAATATCTTGTCGGAGACTGCAGAGAATCTTTTTTCCATGTGATCGGAACCGCAGCACCATTTGTAACATAATACCCGGAACCGCCCGCCATGGTCTCCATATTCAGATATTCATCCTCACTGCTCATCCTGTTCCATCCGCAGGTCTGGATAATGATGTTCTTTACTTCCACCTGTTTGCCATTATTTCCATCTGTCTGAGCTTCCCCATTCTGGAAACGTTTGTACAGCCCAGTTGCACTGTCATAGACAAACCATGGCTTGTTTACAAGATATCCCGGTTCTACCACAGCAGCCGCCTGTCCATTGTCCAGATAAATCTGTGCATTGTCATCTTCTGCAAACTGATAATGACCGGTATAATCTGCCTCATGCTGTGTGCGATATCCCTTGTAGGCAATACCTGCCACGATTCCCTCTCCGTCTGTATAGGCATTGTGCGGAGCTTTTCGATCAGAATCACGATGATACATGACTTTCTCCACACCACCGTCTAATCCGCTCAGATTGTCAACGTAATCTTCATTCAGAAGATCAACGGCATATTTTGCCTGACCATAATGTGCATAAATAGCATCAAATTCCAGTGCCCAGTGCACATAATAATGGCGGCAGCTTCGAATGGACATGACTTTTTCCAGATTTGCATAATCCTGAAAGATCGCCATCAGACGTGTCTCTTGTCCTTCCACCGCAGCTTCATAAATAATATCCGCGTCTGTAATTCCATACTGCGGTGTGGCAATCTTTGTATTACCAAGCATTACCGCAAACGGACGCTGCGCTGCTATTGTCTCGTCGATCCATTCTCCTGTCAGGTAACTGCGTGCCATCCCTTCCGGCACCTCCGGTTCCTGAACCTCAGGTTCTGCTTCGCTTACGGATAGTTCCTCCACCGGCTGTGACAATTCCGGTGTCGTTTCTTTTTTTCCGCATGCGGTCAGCATTGATAAGGATAACACCCCAACCAGTAACATAGCAAGTGCTTTTTTCATAAATTTACTCTCCTTTTTTCTTAATGACACCTTTTTATCTTGTAATTCCCATGGTATCCAGGATTTTTCTCTGATGTGCCTCCATCAGTTCGGCTTCTTCCGGAACCATGTGATCATACCCCATCAGATGAAGCATGCTGTGGGTGATCAGAAATGCGTATTCACGTTTTACACTGTGTCCGTACTCCTCTGCCTGCTGATATACCCGCGGTACACAGATCACGATATCTCCCAGCAGTACCTCGCCCGTATCCGGGTTGACACAGTCATCCAACTGGTCATCCACACCGTCGAAATCAGCTGGATATTCATATGCGATCATTGGAAATGACAGCACATCTGTCGGTGCATCGATCTGTCTCATATCCAGATTGATCTCATGGATTCGTTCCTCATCCACCAGCGTCAGATTCACTTCCGCCTCATAAGGGAACCCTTCCGTCTCCAGAGAATGTTCGATCACGCTCTCCGCCAGCTTTTTATAATGGAAGGAAAAACCCGGTGTTGTCTCACAGATAATATTAATTGTCATTTCGTCTTCCTCTGCTTTCTTTCTTACCGGAACGCGCGGAGCGTTCTTTTTTCAGCTGTGCGCTTTCATATTCATCGTATGCTTTTACAATCTTCTGTACCAGTGGGTGACGCACGACATCCTGACTGGTCAGTTTGCAAAAAGCAATATCGTCCACATTTTTTAACACTTTCATGGCTACATCCAGACCAGATTTTACTCCCGGGGCCAAATCTTTCTGGGATGCGTCACCGGTAACGACAACTTTTGATCCAAATCCAATTCGTGTCAGAAACATCTTCATTTGCGCCGGTGTCGTATTCTGTGCCTCATCCAGAATAATAAAGGCATTATCCAATGTACGTCCACGCATATATGCTAATGGTGCCACTTCGATCAGACCTTTTTCCTGATTTTTGATAAAACTCTCAGCTCCCATGATCTGATACAGTGCATCATACAAAGGACGCAGGTACGGATCGATCTTGCTCTGAAGATCACCGGGCAAAAATCCAAGTTTTTCTCCCGCCTCAATGGCTGGACGTGTCAGAATGATCCTGCTTACCTCTTCGTTTTTAAAAGCCGTGATCGCCATAGCCATCGCCAGATAGGTTTTACCGGTTCCCGCAGGACCGATTCCAAATACGATCATCTTATTGCGGATTTTATCCACATAATCCTTTTGTCCCAGTGTCTTTGGTTTTACCGGTTTTCCCTGCACGGTATGGCAGATAATCTCGCTGTCTGCCTCCAGAAGCGGATGATTTTTTGTACATCCACACATTTCAAGTGCATAAGTCACCGTCTGTTCTGTAATATCATTTCCACGTTTTGACATCCCAATCAGTTCGTTCATGACTGCACATGCTTTCTCCACATTGCTGTCATTTCCCATAATCTTTAAGCTGCCATCACGTACCACCATCGTAACCTGCAGATATTTTTCAATCTGTTTTAACCAGGCATCGAACTTTCCGAATACATTTGACATGTGTTCAATCGGAATGTCCAACATCTGTTGTGTCAATTCCATATGTGCCTGTTCCTTCCTGTCTCATCATCTTTTCCGTCTCTGTCCGTCGGGTTGCCTTCACAACAACATCCAGAGACCCCTGCACGGAAATTTCCGTGTCAGTCCTTTTTATCATACCACTTTTCCCTGATATTTGAATACCTTTTTCTTCCAATTTCTTGCAATAGTCTGTAAGTTTCTCTTCCGCCAGCGCTTTGATCTCTGTTTTGCTGTAAGGAACTTTTTCCACTGTATAAGATTCCTTTTTCATCCAGATTACCTGTACCGGCAGATAAAAATCTTTCCCGATACATGGATACTGATAACTACTGCGCACAAGAAATCCTTTTTTCTGACGGTCAAAAAAAGAAATCTGACGTTTTCCCAGTACGAAAACAATGCCAAATCTGCGCTTCCCGGTCTTTTGATACACCGTTTTTTCTAGTGGAAACGTTAATTCAAATGGATTCGTCATGCGAATATATACATCTGCATCCGCATTACAATACTCATACACGGTCGTCTCTCCGCTGTCATCCTTCAATTCCAGCATTCCGCTAACCAGTGGCATTCCTTTCTCCACTGTGTCACCTTTCTGCACCAGAGGTGTCCCCCGGCGCACTACGATAGAATCCACGGTTCCGGACACGTCCGCCAGCAGATCTGTGCCATCTGTCTGGCAATCCTCCTGCTTTGCCTCAACTCCCAGCAGCTGTTCCTGCACTTCCAGATACAGTCTGGTTCCAGCCATCCGGACAGATACCCAGATAATATCCGGGAATTGATCCCTCAGCATCAATTCTGTCTTTTCGCAGTCAATACTGCTTTTTGGCGTACCGTACCCAATGCCTTCCTGCTGCAGATAATCTGTCAGCACCTGTGTCGAATAACGGCTGTTTCCGGACACATCCACCATCCAGATAAACCGCGACATAGAAAAAAGTACCACAAATAATGCAGCCAGCCCAACCAGAAAAAATCGGTGATGCCGGTAACGAAAGCTTAAAAACGGCAGTCCTATCCGTTTCTCTATCCGGATCCGGGTTCCGCTTTTTCGCAGCATCGGACGCAGCCTGCGGAAAGCTTGCAGACTGATGCAAAAATGGTAGCCCTCACCATCCGGTTCAATATTCCACAGAACGATTCCCGCATTTCCACAAAGATTAAAAAAACGCTCCGGTGAATATCCGGTCAGCCACACATACAGATAGCCCCGAAAAAATTTGATCACTTTCAGCACAATACGCGTCTCCTCACATGCCATATTCCACTCGGTCGATTCTTCCTGTGATTCGCATATCTTCACTGGTGTAATATTCGATTTTTAACTGTTCCCCTGTAATTTCCACCTGGCCCTGTTTCAGGGAAAGCCGGATCTTATCCTGACGGTATTCCAAAATGCCCTTATAATTTTCCACCATCAAGTCATTTCTGCCAGTCACAGTAATAATTGCTGCCCCAAACATCAGATCCTTGGGCAGTTCCAGACGCTTCGTCATCTGATCAGCCACTGTTTTGCTTTTTCTCTTCATACAACCAATATATGAAAAAGCTGTTTCCTTATAACTTCTGATTTACTATGATCCATATTATTTATAATATTTCTATGATAAATCCTGTTGCCCTATGGTTTTATTTGCTGCGCTTTAATAATCGTACTTAAATTTTCGGAATTTATTTATGATATGGCTCCTTGCAGCTAATCCGATATGCCCGGTACACCTGTTCCAGAAGGATCACACGCATCAGCTGATGCGGAAATGTCATGTCTGAAAAGCTGAGCAGCATATCTGCCCGGTTCAAAACTGCATCCGAAAGTCCCAGAGACCCTCCGATGACAAATCCGATATCACTAACGCCATGAAGTCCCAGCGCATCTATTTTTTCTGAAAAAGCGACCGAATCCATCTTTTTGCCCTGAATGGCCAGTGCAATGATAAAACTGCCATCCTTCATCTGTTTCAGCAGACGTTCTCCTTCCTTTTCCTTGATCTGCTGATTTTGTAACTCACTGGCATGATCCGGTGTTTTCTCATCCGCCACTTCCACAATTTTCAGTTTACAGTACCGGCTCAGACGTTTTTCATATTCCTCAATGGCCTGACGGTAAAATTTTTCCTTGATTTTTCCTACAGTATAAATTGTTATGTTCATGAGCCCTATTATTTCACAACTGAATTTTTCTGTAAAGAAATTTTTCGTAATAGGCTTTTTAATGTAAAAAATATGTGTTATAATGATTTTAAATTATATTAACCGTATTATTCGGTGAAAACATAGTGGAGGAATATCATGCAGTTACTGGAAGAAAAGATTAAGACAGACGGCATTGCCGTTAATGAAGATATTTTAAAGGTAGACAGTTTTATCAACCACAAGGTTGACCCATTCCTTATGAAAGAGATTGGCAAAGATTTCGCCGCACATTTCGCAAATCAGGGAATCACAAAAATTGTTACCATTGAAAGCTCAGGTATTGCTCCTGCCCTTACTACTGCGATTGAGATGGGAATTCCAATGGTTATTCTGAAAAAACAGCCATCCAAAGTCCTGAACAAAAATCTGTATCAGACAATGGTTACTTCCTTTACAAAAGGAACAAGCTATGAACTGACCCTTTCCGCCGAACAGATTGATGAGACAGATCACGTTCTGATCATTGACGATTTCCTTGCGAACGGTGAAGCCGCTACCGGGGCGATCCGCCTGTTAAGAAAAGCTCATGCTACAGTTGCCGGTCTTGGAATCCTCATCGAGAAATCATTCCAGCCAGGTCGTGACAAACTGACCGAGCAGGGAATCCATGTATACTCTCTCGCTAGAATTTCCAAACTTGCAGAGAATCATATTGAATTTATTCCAGAAGAAGCGTAATCAACGGAGTGTAGAGTGCAGTGATTCTGAGAAGAATATGTCAGCTTTCGCTGACCAGAATCACGCACCAAGTCTCACGAACGTTCGACTTGAATGTTTCAATAACAACCGAAAAGCCGAAGCACAGTATTTTTCCTGTGTTTCGGCTTTCTTAATTTGTGATATCATTTCATACAATTCCATTTTTTCACATAAATGCAGTTTTTTTGTATTTCTATTTCATTTACCATAAGATTGCACAACATTTCTGTATTTCTATCTTTATTCCTGAATCTCTACTTTTTGATACAATATCGGAATGCCGGTAGCAGGAAAGCATCTGCAAAGATCCATGCCAACACATTTGCCAGACAGATTCCCATAAATCCAATGGTCGGCGCCAGTGCAATACCCGCAATGGTTCGCGCGATCATCTCAAGTACTCCCGCAGTCATAGCAAAACTGGAAAATCCCATTCCCTGGATGGAAAAACGCACAGTTCCTACCAATGTCAGCAGACAATATCCTAACGTGCCGACAAGCAGATACAGAAAAGAATACTCTACTACTTCCGGATTCGGCTCGCTCAGGAACAGCATTGTCATTGGTCTTCCCAGCAGCAATACAAGCGGAATGCAGATTCCGGACCAGACAAATCCGCAGATAGATGCCTTTTTCAGGCCATCACTGACACGTTCCTTTTTACCAGCACCAATATTCTGTCCCACATAAGGTGCCATAGTCTGTCCCAAGGATTCCAGCGGACATGTGATCAGATTGTTGATCTTCTGCGCTGCTGTCACTCCTGCCACAGCTACAGAGCCAAGTACATTAACAGCCGCTGTAATTACCAGTGTACCAATTGCAGTAATAGAATATTGCAGACCCATCGGGATTCCGATACCGCATAAACGCATCGCATAACTTTTACGAAGCCGCCACTCATCTCTGGTTGCTTTCAGAATCGGGAATTTTTTCTTCATATAAAACAGACAGATCACACCGGAAATGCCCTGTGAAATTACCGTTGCGATTGCTGCTCCTGCCACGCCCAGAGGGATTGGAATCATCAGCACAAAATCCAGTGCAATATTTACCACAGAGGATAAAATCAGAAACATCAGCGGTGTCTTGGAATCACCAAGAGCTCTCGCCACACCTGCCAGGAAATTATACAAAAACGTGCATGGGATTCCCAAGAAGATGATCAATATGTAAATATAGGCATACTCAAAAATATCCTCCGGTGTCCGAAGCAGTACCAGCATATTTCTCGTGAAAATTGACACGAAAAATGTGATCACAATACTGAAAAATACACACAGCCAGGTGCTGTTTGTCACATATCTGCGCAGATCCACCTCTTTATTTGCGCCAAAGGCCTGGGCGATTGGAATTGAAAAACCGTTGCAGATACCGATGCAGAACCAAATGATCATAAAATTCAAAGAACCTGTAGCGCCAACACCTGCCAGCGGCTGTACACCAAGTACCTTTCCAACGATCATCGTATCCACCATACTGTACAGCTGCTGAAACAGCATACCAAGACATAACGGAACTGCAAAATTTATAATGTGTTTCAGGGTAGAACCCGAAGTCATGTCCTTTGTCATATTATACTCCTCCTCAAGTCTCTCTATATTGAAACAATTTCAAAACTCACTATATACTATAGCAAATATCCTCTTGCATCCATAACAGAACTGACATAAAATATAACAAAAGCGACTTTTTTTTATTCAATTGGAGATAATTATGAAAAATACTATAACAATCTCGGTTCAGGATGAATACTGGGAAAACCGTGCCCACGGCGATACCTCCTTTCCCTGTGCTGCCTATTATACCGATGCCAATACCCACGATATCCGCTGGCACTGGCATGAAGAATATGAATTATCCATTGTCCGAAGCGGCTCCTGCCCGTTATCTGTGGGAACTGACCATCTGACGATGCACGCCGGAGATGCCCTTTTTATCAATACCGGAACCCTGCATTCTCAGGAAACCACTAAGTCCACGAAAGACTTTTTCAAAGAAGACCTTGTTTTTCACGGACGTCTGATCTATGGATCCAAGTATACGGTCTTTTGGCAAAAATATATGGCTCCCATTGCAACATCCAGTATTTCCCTGCCATACATACACCTGACACCTGCGGTTCCCTGGGAAAAAGAGATCATTGAACTGGTTTCCGAAGCTACAGAATCTGCCCGCGAAAAACCTTTTGGCTATGAATTTTATATCCGTGAAAAATTATCCCGGATTTTTCTTCTGCTGGCGCAAAACCGGACGGAGCTTGTTTCCCACAGTCAGGACGAAACTTCTCAGGAAATGCTGCATATCAAAAAAATGATCCGTTATATTCAAGCTAACTATACCGAATCTATTTCGCTGAAACAGCTAGCGCAGACTGCCAATATCTGCGAACGGGAAGTACAGCGTTCCTTCCGCAATATCATCCGCCAGTCTCCGATCCAGTATCTGATCCGTTATCGGATTGAAAAAGCCTGTCAAATGCTGGATTCCGGGGAACAGAGTATCATTGATATCTGTAACAGTTGTGGATTTTCCAGTCCAAGCTACTTTACAAAAACATTCAAATCAATTATGGGATGTACCCCACGGGAGTATCGCAATACGCGATGACAAAAAAAACAGGAAGGGTGTGTTTCCTTCCTGCTGTCTTTATTCCGGATGGCATCTGCCACATGGTTCATAGCCCTGCTGCTGAAGTTCTTCCGCAGTTCCGGTATATTCCTGACGATTATTTTCCTTAATATCCGCTACGCTGGAACAATCCGGCGTATGATATTTCATCGTATTTGTATTTAGCACGTATGTCTTTTCCGTTGTCTGAGACTGCTGACTGGACGCTGTAGATGCAGCCTGTGCCACTGCCTCCTCATCGGTTGCCTTTCTGCTGTCTCCGGTCGCATAATCAATGACAACTCCCGGCTGCACATTGTAGACATAGACATTATAGCAGACACTTGCTCCGTTATCTTCCACAGACTTTGCTTCCATCTGCACACCGGATGCTACCAGATTGTCTCCCTCAAAAATCGGTGTCACGCGGTAACGCACATGCACATTATTCTGTTTTACACAATCTGCCACTTCATCCTCAAAAGGTAACATTCCTGTCACATTCAGATAACGTGTTCCTGTGATCAGATTCTTCTCGTTTGCATTCTCACCACTGAGCTGATATCCGATCAGATGGCAACGATTATATAAATAATTTCCATCTATCCCCTCATATTTAACCGTATGCCAACCGCTTGGTTTTATCTGACCAATGACGCCACGTTCCTCCGTTGGCATCAAATCAATACCAACAATCGCATCTGCCTCGCCGCATCTGCCAAGACTGTCCAGATCTGAATAATCCTCATACGATGTCGTTTGCATGTCAGCATCTGTAAAATCAGGTACATTATTATTGATCGTTACATAGGGTTGACCAGAGTACGCCGGAATGCTGTCCAGCGATATACTTTCGCTGCTCTGTGATACAGTACCACTGTCTGAAAACTGATCCTGCTGTTCTGCAACTGCCTGACCACCGGTTTCTGCCTGTGTGGTACGTAGTTCCGGTGCCGGAGACGGTGAACATGCCGAAATAAGGACGGTTGCCGCAACGATCAGTGGAATCCATACTGCACGCATTGTTTTTGTCACTTTATGCAGCAAATCTTTTTTCTTTTCCGATGTTGCAGATGTAGCACAAGCTTTGTTATCTTTTGCACCTTCTGTCGTTCTTGCTTCTTTCTCTTTTCTGGTCTTCGAAGAATCTGCAGGAATCTCGTCATCCACGATTCCTGCATTCTCCTTCAAAAATGCCCGCAGACTCTCATAATCCTCCGCAAATACCATTGCCTGCATACCGGCTTTTCTGGCACCTTCCACATTGTCTTCCCGATCATCCAAGAACAGACATTCTTCCGGGTTCAACTGATATTTTTCCAACAGGCATTTATAAATCTGCACATCTGGTTTGATCAAATGCACATCAGAAGAGATCACGACGCCTTCAAATGTCTCCAACGGAAAAAATTTTGGAAAATACCGATAAAATTCATCTGCCGCCGCATTGGAAAGCACATAAGTCTGATACCCCCACTTTCGTGCATCCTCACACAACTTTACAGATTCCACCAATGGCTCCATACAGATATCCCAGCCATACACACATTTTTTCAATTCCTCATGATATTGCTCAGGGATTCTTTTTGCCACGCTTTCATACATTTCCTCGATAGAGATCGTTCCTCTGTCCCGCTCTACCCATTCCGATCCCTGAAACAATTCTTTTCGGATGAGGTCTCTTGCTTCCTCTGATGTTACATATTCCCGCAATGGAACTTCCGGATCATAACGCATGAGTACATTTCCCATGTCAAATATTAAATGCTTGATTTTTGCCATAACTTACCTGCCTTTTTTAACCCAAAGAATGCCACTTTGTATATTCCCATATCAATCGTATATGGGATATCCGAAGTGACATTCTCTTTTTTATGAATAAATTTTTATAATCCTAGCGGATTCCAGTTACCTCGTAGCCTTCCTCTTCTACTGTTTTTTTCAGTGTAGCATCGTCTACGGAACCGGACAACCGAACCACAGCAGTTCCTTTCTCATGGCTTGCCTCTGCGGATACAACACCATCTAATGCCTCTAATGCTTTCTTTACATGTGCCTCGCAGTGTCCACACATCATACCTTTGATCTCGATTACTTTCTCCATGTCAATCTCCTCCTGTTTTTCAGCTATTACGTCTGTATCGACTACAATCTGTACATCCTGCTGATTCTGATTCTTTTTATGATTTTTCTTCTTATCTCGTTTCGTACTGTAAACCTTTACAAAATTCAGACGCAGCGCATTGGTTACCACGCAGAAGCTGGACAGACTCATCGCTGCCGCTCCAAACATCGGGTTTAATTTCAGTCCAAACCAATGATACCACACTCCGGCGGCAATCGGAATACCTATTACGTTATAAATGAACGCCCAAAACAGATTTTCGTGAATATTCCGGAGTACTGCACGACTCAGACGAATGGCAGCCGGTACATCGGAAAGACTGCTTTTTACCAGAACAACATCTGCCGCATCCAGGGCCACATCTGCACCTGCCCCGATGGCAATCCCCATATCTGCACGGGTTAACGCCGGGGCATCATTGATTCCATCACCAACCATCGCAACTTTTCCACGCTGCTGCAGTTCACGAATGACTCGTTCCTTGCCATCCGGCAGGACACCTGCGATCACCTGATCTACGCCTGCCTGCGCACCGATTGCTTCGGCGGTACGCTCATTGTCACCAGTCAGCATAACAACTTCAATCCCCATATTCTGAAGCTGAGAAATTGCCTGCGGACTGTCTTCTTTGATAACATCAGCTACCGCAATAATACCAAAAAGTTTCTCCTCTGTTGCAAAAAACAGCGGTGTTTTTCCCTGTTTTGCAAGTTCATCTGCCTGACGCTGCATATTCTCTGAAATAATTGTTTTCTCTGAAATAAATTTCAGATTTCCGCCAAACACACGCGCACCGGAAACAATTCCTGACAGACCGTTTCCCGGCATTGCCTGAAAATCATCAGCGGCAGAAACTATGATCTGCTGTTCCTCACCGTAAGTCACAATCGCTTTTGCCAGCGGATGTTCACTTTTTAACTCCAGAGCCAGTGCGGTCTGTACCAATGTCCCTTTTGTAATACCCTCACCAGGTATCATATCTGTTACTTTCGGTTCGCCCTGTGTGATAGTACCAGTCTTATCAAGTGCCACAATATCCACTTTTCCGGTTTCCTCCAGAGATACCGCCGTTTTAAATAATACGCCATTTTTTGCACCAACACCGTTTCCGACCATGATGGCAACCGGTGTTGCAAGACCTAATGCACACGGACAGCTGATCACCAGTACGGAAATTCCTCTTGCCAGCGCAAAACCGAAATCCTGGCCGACCAAAAGCCATACAATAATTGTCACTACTGCGATAGAAATAACTGTCGGCACAAAAACACCGGATACTTTATCCGCCACTTTTGCGATCGGCGCTTTTGTTGCTGCTGCATCACTGACCATCTGAATGATCTGGGAAAGTGTTGTATCATTTCCGACTCTGGTTGCCCGGCATTTTAAGAATCCAGACTGGTTTAATGTTGCGGCCGATATACTGTCTCCCTCCCCTTTATCTACCGGAATACTTTCACCAGTCAGAGCAGATTCGTTCAATGCACTGTTTCCATCAATGATCACACCATCCACTGGAACACTCTCGCCCGGATGAATGACAAAAATATCTCCGATCTGTACCTGTTCCACCGGAACAGAAGTTTCCTCTCCATCCCGCAGAATCGTTGCTTTTTTCGGAGCAAGCTGCATCAGGCTCTTCAACGCATTCGTTGTTTTTCCTTTCGAATAAGCCTCCAGCATTTTTCCGACTGTGATCAATGTCAGGATCATCGCTGCAGACTCAAAATAAAACTCATCCATGTACTGCATTACAGCATCCATATCCATCCGCATCTGTGCGCCGGTCATGGCAAATAATGCATATGTACTGTAAGCAAAAGATGCACCGGAACCAAGGGCCACCAGTGTATCCATGTTTGGAGACTTATGCAGCAGACTTGTAAATCCACTGACAAAGAACTTCTGGTTGATGATCATGACCAGAATGGTCAGAAGCATCTGATACAGTCCCATTGCCACATGATTTCCTGCCATAAAAGAAGGAAGCGGCCAATTCCACATCATATGTCCCATAGAAACATACATTAACGGAATCAGGATCACAACAGATGCGATCAGACGTTTCCGCAATTTTGGTGTCTCATGATCCTTTAATGCCTCCTCATCAAATGACGGCGTGGAAGTATTCTGTTCCCCGCCCTGCAAAGAAGCGCCATATCCGGCCTGGGTAACCGCCTGAATAATATCTGACGGTGCTGCCGTACCTTCCACATTCATGGAATTGGTCAGCAAGCTGACAGTAACCGAAGTTACGCCTGGCACCTTCGCCACTGCTTTTTCCACATGGGCACTGCAGGCTGCACAGCTCATGCCTGTTACTGAAAATTTATCCATAAAAATATTCACCTCATATATTCTCTCTGCCTATGCAGATTTTATCCATTTGCTTTTGTCAAAATCATATTAAATCAGACTAAATATATAGTTTAAATTTTATCTATACAGTTCTGATCATTTACATATGCAACAAAATTCTCTATTTCATCAGTTTCTGCATTGTTGTAACCAGCTCGTCAATGACACTGTCATCTCCATTTCGCACATTTTCAACCACACAGGTTTTGATATGATTTGCCAATAGCACTTTATTAAAACTGTTCAGTGCCGCGTTGATCGCTGCCACCTGAGTCAGAATGTCCACACAGTAGGCATCTTTTTCCAGCATCCCTTTTACGCCGCGCACCTGACCTTCAATACGGCTGAGCCGGTTCATTAGATCTTTATACTCTTTTGCGTCACGTTCTTTTTTCTTATGACAACAGCAACAGGATTCTTCCTGCACCGGAGTAGTTTTCTCTTTTTCCATCTATTCTATCCACTTCCTTTTTTTATTCAAGAATGCCTTTGACATTCTTGCTACGAGATGCACGTCATGCAACACATGACACATTCTTCTGTGCATCTCTGTAATCTATCAATTTTTCTGATCAATACGGGTTTATTATATACCCCCTAAGGGTATATTTCAAGTGAAAAATATCCGGAAAACACATCAATGATAAAAAATATCAAAAATGCATTTTCCGGATCCGTCAATTTCTTATTCTCTCTTTGTAAAACTTTTCTTTACTATAATCTCTCAAGAATAGCATCCAGAATACAACCTGCAGCTTCTTTTTTGCTCATCAGCGGCAGCTCTTTTTCCATATCATCAGCGATCAGTGTGATCACATTGGTATCGGTACCGAATCCGGCGCCTGCCACTTTCAAATTGTTAGCTACGATCATATCCAGATTCTTCTTTGCAATTTTGGTTCTGGAGTTCTCCAGCATATTCTGTGTCTCCATGGAAAAACCGCATAAGAACTGATGTGTCTTGGAAGCCCCAAGAGTTGCCAGAATGTCTTTCGTGCGAATCAGCGGAATCGACATATCGTCTTCTTTTTTCTTGACTTTCTCTGGGCTGACCTGTGCCGGACGATAATCCGCCACTGCAGCAGTCATGATCACGATATCTGTCTGCTCATATTCCTCTGTCACTGCCTCATACATATCCTGTGCGGAGATTACCGGTTTTACATTGACAAACATCGGTGGCTCAATCGCACAGGGTCCTGTCACCAGTGTCACATCCGCGCCACGCAGCATCGCATTTTCTGCAATAGCATAACCCATTTTTCCGGTGGAATGATTTGTGATATAACGCACCGGATCAATGGCTTCCTGTGTCGGTCCTGCCGTTACCAGTACCTTTTTGCCTGCCATATCTTTTTCAAAGGCGATCACGCGCATGATATGCTGGAACAGTACTTCCGGCTCCGGCATCTTCCCTTTTCCCACATCTCTGCAGGCAAGCATACCGCTGGCTGGTTCAATGATTTCTTTTCCATAGGAAGCCAGCACCTTTAAATTATCCTGCAGAATCGGATTTTCATACATATTTGTATTCATTGTCGGCACAATTAACATCGGCGCTTTGCATGCCATCGCAGTAGTCGTCAACATATCGTCTGCGATTCCATGCGCCAGCTTTCCGATCACATTTGCAGAAGCCGGTGCGATCATCATCACATCTGCCTGCTGTGCCAGACTTACATGCTGTACATCAAACTGAAAATTCCGGTCAAAGGTATCCACCAGACATTTGTGTCTTGTTAATGTTTCAAATGCGGTTGGATGGATAAAATTTGTCGCATTCTGCGTCATGATCACATGCACGTCTGCATGCTGTTTGATCAGCATACTTGCCAGCGATGCAATTTTATAAGCTGCAATACTTCCTGTCACACCCAGTACAACGGTTTTTCCTTTTAACATGATTTCTTTTTACTCCTCATCCAGTCTTGCTTTATCGAATAACTGACCATGTTTCTCATAGTTTGTCACCCGGTCAATTCGATTGATCTCGTCCACAAAAACAACTGATGGTTTGTGTGTTTTTGCTTCTTCCGGCGTCATATCCGCATAAGACATAATGATAACTT